>Ga0209641_10000221_pt1 | contig 48888 bp, 67 predicted proteins | sample RifCSP16_1_FD_184022 | JGI IMG/M metagenome (GOLD analysis project Ga0209641, IMG submission 184022) | Soil microbial communities from Rifle, Colorado - Rifle CSP2_sed 16_1 (SPAdes) (version 2) | ecosystem: Environmental > Terrestrial > Deep subsurface > Rock core/Sediment | place: Rifle... | reverse complement strand
CAGTTGATCCACTACCAACAAAAATCTCAAGAGGATAATCAAAAGCCATTCTGCCAATTCCAACTCTTTTCCCAAAGTAAGCAGTATCGTATACTGATACTCGTCCTGTTCCATCCCCTATACCGGAATTGGGAACAAGAGAATCGCCAGGCAATGAGTCGCCGATGGCTACACGGGCAAGAGAATCAACAGCGGAAGTAGCGGAGTCGATTCTTGCTCTGAGTTCCGGAGTAAGATCATAATATTTGATCTTCTGAGAAAACAGAGACGAGCAAAAAATGATGATCAATAACCAAATGTAAGAAATCATCTTCATTAATAACGATATAACCTCAAGTTAAGTTTCACTTTAAAAGAGTCTGGGCAAATCATTCCCATTTTAAAATCGGTCCATGCAGCTCTGTCCTCGACATTGGAAGTATCAGATGGAGAAGGGACAGAAGGAAAGGAAGTCCATACAAGAAGACTATCGAAGTAAGTTTGAGCAACAACGCTCTCAATATCGAGATTCAGCGCAGGATCATTAATATGGAAATCAGCAGTATTAAAACGATCCCACAAAATTGTATCACCAGAATACCACTTTCCATTTATTTTATAATTAGGAAAGAAGTATAAGGCACTGTCTTTACCAGGATAGGAAGATATACTATCCAAGTCAAGAATCGTTGAGAATAGTCCATTAAATTGCCCAAATTGGCGGGTATCTTCAATAAACAGATTAACTTCTCTGCTGTAGAAAGTACCTCCAACTATCTTCTCAAAATCAGTTTCATACCAAAGAGTATAGGATTGGCAGAAGGAGATTGTCGAAAGCAAAACAAAAAACAGGAATATAAGTTTCTTCATTTTTTTTTGCTCCTTATCTTCTGTAAATGTTTACTAAAATTTGAGTAATTCCAATAGAGTTGCTTCTAACTAATCTAAGAATTGCTTTGTTCCGATGAGAGAGAAGCCCAAACCAATCTTCACGATATAAATTTATTTCGAGAACAGCTCCTCCGATAGTAATAGTTTCAAGACTCTTTTCTGGCCCATATCCTAAATCTCCATGATCAAGCAATAATGAAACTGCAATTGTTCCACTTCCACCAGTAGCTTTTATTGCGGCGGAGCAAGTAGAATGAGGAAGGAAAGTATCGAGTAATGAAATATAAGGAGAATCACTCGTATTCTCACCACTTAGAATAGTTAATATAAAAGAATGTTCTCTTTGTTGATCTTTTACAATGTTGTCGCCCAATTCATAACCTCTTATCTTCTGTAAATATTTACTAATTTACGCTTCTCGAAAGTTCATACCAGCTTACTCCATCAAATACTAAAGTTAGAGTAGTATCATCTGCACTTGTAAATGCAGCGCTGAGATCGACTGAATCGTCGGAGTGAGAATTATTGTCGGTTATTATCACAAGAGCATCTGTAAAAATGAAGACGTAAATTCCCAATCCAGAAGCTCCTGTTATAGATGCTATTGTATTTCCACCTTCATCAGCAGTAACTTTAACTACATTAGAAGTAACTGCAAACGTTGTAATTCCGACTCCCAGAGTTTTTGTTTGCAGACCAGAATTTACTATTTGACCAAATGTTGTTAAGCCATCGTCTGCATGGATTGTTCCAGTAGAAGTAATATTTCCAAATTCCCAGCCACCAGTAACAATGAGATCTCTGGCGAGTATACTATCCTGAATAACTGCTCTACTATTAATGCTATCCTCAAGAGCTGTGAAACTGAATCCGATCTCGGTGTTTGTTTCCCCAGCACTAATATCCACATCCCCTGTAGAAGTTAGTGGTGATGGAACAGTGAAACTTCCAATAACTCCTTCCATATCAACCACAGATAGACTGCCATTCGTAATTGCACTTCCCGTCAGTTGCTCTCTTGCATTTAAACTATCCTCGAGGTTATCGAAACTGAATCCTATTTCAGTATTAGTAATTCCAGCAGTTATATCAACTGTTCCAGTGGAAGTCAGAGGTGAAGGAACAGTGAAATCAGCGATAGTTCCAGTAAGATCGTTAACATCAAATGGGTAGAATGAAAGAGCTCCACTTGTAAGAGAGCTTGTCACATTCAAAATAGTAGGCAGAGCTTCGATTGTAGGAATTAAACTCGTATCAATAGCAAGTTTGTTTTCAGCGTTCTCAATTATTGTCACGCCATCATTAGCGTTGGTAATAGTATAAGTAACTGTTCCAGTCCCAGAACCAGTTACAGAGAATTGGGCAAAGAGCCATAAAGGAATAAGTAAAGCCAAAAGAGTTAAAAGTTTTCTCATTTCAGAACCCCACCGATGGTTGGGACTGTGTCTTTAATCCAGCAGTATAAACCAATCCAGTTCCCGCAACTGTTTTTAAATAAAGAGTCGAAACTTTATCCGATGGACCAAATGACCAGAAAGTTCCCTGTTTCAAAAGAATATAAGTCTTCGCCGTGTTCCACTTTAACATTACATCTACTGTATCGGCGTAAACTATGAGATGCTGATAAACTATCGAAGCAGTAACAATCTTCTGACTTGTTGTAACAGAAGTCGTATCAGTCCACGAATAAAGTGCAAACTGTCCAAACGACAGCGAAGGAGCGATAAAAACTATAAGAAAAGCGAAGCTAAGAAGAAGCTTCTTCATACTCTATTTCCTCCAGTTCTTCAACTTTAAGTTTTCCTTTTCTTATCTCCTCCGCCCTTTTGTTTATTTCATCCAAATCGTCCTTAGTAAAAAAAGCATGACCGTGTAACTGCTTTTGAACTGGACCATTACCTCCCATTGCAGATACATATTTGGCAGTGTCATTTCTAAGTCTTTTTTCACCTAATGACGTAGGGTGGCGGAGTAAATCTTGCTCGAGAACTTCAATTGCAAGAGGCTGCATAGCCTTAACACGTTTCTGCACATCGGTAGCAGTTATATCTCGCTTACCTTGCAGGAGAAGAATTTGTTCTCTAACAAGTGGATTCCTATTCAGAGCGGTCCAAACGCAAGAAGTTGAAAGATTAAGAATCTTACAAATCTCCTGTTGTTTGTAACCTACGGCGGCAAGGCGAGCAATCTCACGCCAATGCCCCCAAATTTTAAGAATATCTTCGTTGTCCTTTGCAACTTCAGACACAACAACGTCATCATCGTCAGATTCCGGATCCGATCCTGCAAGCATAGGAATAATTTTCGGATTCGGTTTTCCATTCCGAATCCGGCGTTCTTTTTCCATTTGCACTTCCATAAGGCGTTGTTCAATTTCCTTACGGCGCTTTTCAAAGTCAACGAGAGCCATTTTTTCTTCCGTTCTTTCTTTGCCCACAAGATACGACAAGTCTTACCGTTGTGCAAGAAAAAAATTCGGGAAAATTCCGTTCCGTTAGGTGTAACCGTTGTGGAACCTTTTCCGACAGTTTCTTCCTTATGTTCACTTTCTGAACGTGAGTTACCCACTACCACAAAAGGCATTTCACATTTTCTGGCTAATGATCGTTGAAAAGTACTGACAAAATGTGAAAGGAAGGGTATATAGGGAAAGCTCACGTTACTTCCCCAAAGGGTGGGGTTTATCTCAAGAGGTTGTGTAGGTAGAAAGGATCGGTTTGGTGTTCCGGATGTGGAAGAGATTGGTTAGCCTCAGGAAACAAGCCAGGCTCGTGTCAAACGTTTCGGTCAGAATTTGCGCAGGCGTGCAAAGTATTCGCTGGGAAACAAATTGCCGGTGCTGAGGAAACATTTTTCCCACTTGGTAAAGAGTACGATCGTTGTTTTTATTGAAGTTACAGTGTTGGCACAAGGTTTGTATCTATGTTGCCAGGTCTTTGACATACAGCCGTCACTAAAGTAACCAGCGGGTTGCGATAATGGGCGCAAAGAATGAAGCGTTATCTTGGGTTTGGTTTGGCATACCTAAGTACATTGCTATGAATGCCTTTTTTCTTACTAATTTCTATTAAAGAAAGGGGCTTAACAATGGTTACTAAAGCCAAAGCCAACAGGTTCCAGCATACTATTCAAGATGCCAAAGAATATGGACTGGATTCAATCCGAAGGACGATAACGGTTATCTACTTCGGTTGCAAGCGGGATGAGAAAGGCAAAACCGAGATCAAGTCGGAGCAGTACGAGCAGGAATTTAAGGCTAAGTACACAACCCCAGAAGAAGCTCACGAAGCGGTTATGGAGAAGATAGCCAAAACGGTAACGTTCGATTTCAAAGACGTTAGCGTTGAAGAACTTCTGGCGTTGAACTTGACTCAGACTCCCGTTTTCAAGCTTTGGTATAACAACGAGCTCACAAAGAATACTTTGGCTGAGATCGTTGAAATGCCAAAAGCAATAACCGTCAACGTCAGGGATTTACTCGACGGAAGAAACCAGCGGGATTCCAACCTGACTAAAAAGTCAGATGCAGAACTTGACTCAGAAACGGAAAAGCTGATGAAGAGAATGGCAAAGATTGAGGCGGAGAAGACAAAACGGTCACGGGGAGGAGAGACGGTCTAAACCCGCTTTGAAAAAACCCTTAGCCTATAAATGGTTAAGGGTTTTTTTTGTCCGGTTTGGGTTACAAAATTACAAAATTTTGGTTGTTACAAATGTAGCTCTTGTTACTGTTGTAGCTCTTGTTATGACCCGTTCTTTCCTTTTCGTTAGGAAGAAATCCTAAAAGCATATTAAGGGTCTCAAGTTTTTTTTTTTTTTTTTTTTTTTTTTTTTTTCTAATAGAAAAAATCCTAATAGGATAATCTGAATTAAAATAGGATAACCGAGAACAGAACACACCCAGTAACAAGAGCTACAAGAGTTACAAGAGCTACATTTTGCCGTCTGTGCTTTTGTTATAATTGGTGAACAAACGTTTACCAAAAGCCGCGCAAATTTTTGGTGCGCAAACTTTGCGCTTGCTTTCCGCTCCCGCCGGTTGTAAATTTCAACGTGCCGGACTCCGTCTAAGGAACAGAACCTTAAAAGAGTAATTAACCATGACTAAGACAAAACACTCCGCCCTACCTTCCGAAGATTATCCTTCATCGTTTGTATTCAACGCTCGTGGCGATCTCAAAGACTTTGCAATTGTAATCTCGGTGCTTGAGAGCAAATATAATTATCGGATTCGAAGTAAATCAGATGTGATAGCTACAGCATTGGCTATTCTTGCACAAAGCTTTAAGGACAATAAACTGTTACCTTTTCCGATTAATTCTTATGAGGAAGCAGAAGCTTATCTTAAAAGCTTAGATTTTCTTAATATTCGTAAAAATATTCGGACAAAGGTTTCTAAAGAAGTTAAGTTAAACTTGCCTTCGGGGAACTACGTTTCCTCTTTAGAGAAAGCGAGAAGAGAAATCAAACTTTCCTCACGTTCAGATTCTGAACATGAGGAAGAAGCTTAATTTAAACTATAACTCAAAACCAGGGCAGTCCGGCGGCCCACGATGCCGGAAATTAAAAGTGAGGTGTTATTATGTCAGAAGTAATTTTCGTTTCGTGTATCTATATTTTCCTTGCCCTCGCATCTGGTCTCGCATGGGGAGAATATCATATCAAGAGTGAAACTGCAGCCTGGATGAAATGGCAAGAAGAGAAAAAGAATCTTCTACAGCGCAGAAATAAACCAGTAAAGTATGGAAACTAATAAAACTAAGAGAAGGAGGAAAAAATGACCCTCGCGGAAGTGCATCCAACAGATCGCAATTATCCACAAGCATTAAAGTTTGTAGGACATGCCGCAGAACCGATTTCCCTACATCATAGCACGCAGGTACATGGTTACCATATGGGCAGAGTCAAAATTCAAGGACGGGTTTTCTTATTTGGGGCAATAAAACTGAAAGTGTCTCGTCGACGCACTAAATTATAATGTCAAAAACAAAGGAGAACTAAGATGAAAGCAAAAATTGAGAAGGGAATTTTGATAATTGAAATTCCTGTTCAAGACCCGCCACGCCCTTCCAAAAGTGGAAAAACTTTGGTTGTGGCAAGCTCGTACGGAAATGTTGCTACTACAGCGGAAGTAGGAGGAAAACCAGTAGTAATAGGGTTGAATGCCTACATATCAAAGTAAAACCAAAAGGCTCCTTGTTCTCCACTACAAACCCCTCCTTTGGAAAATTGCCCAAGACGGAGAGCAAGGATGCCTTTTATTAACCTAAAGAAAGGAAAAAGAGATGAAACGAATCTTAGTACTTGAAACCATCAGGTATATGTATGAAGTACCTAACAATGCTCCACTTGAAAGTGACTTAGCCTTTCAGATTTTTTTAAAGCAAGAAAAAATCAAAGCTCTTAGTAGTGAAACCGATTGGGAAATCATTGACGAAATCTATGTTCCTGATATTCCTGAATACATCCCAGAAGATGATCCAGACAATATCTCCGATGGGGAAAAAATATGAGAGTAAACATTGGACGCCTTAACAGACTAATTGATCTGCTAATAACAACCATTCTTTATATCATCCTAATCTCTCTTATTTTCATCTTTGTTCTGGAACTCAAATGACAATTCTCGAACAAGTTTATCCAATTCATTTTGGCTTGATAGAAGATTCAATTTTGAATGAAGCGTTAAACATCATTAACGAACCGGAGGCTCAAGTCTCCAAAACCAATAATCCAAAATAAGGAGGATTTGCAATATGCAGATCAATTTCTCATTAACACCAGGACGAGTCGAGTCCCTGAAGAATCAGGCGGCAGAAGCCGACTCGAAAATGACCGAAGACCGAAAGGAAGCGATTCTCGCTCTACCGGACGGAGGTTATGAATACACCGGAGAAAAAGAAGAGTTTGATTCTGATTTTCCGGACTTCGTAGAATGGCTGACTGGAGCATCGATCACAGTTGACAGTGGTGATGCCAGTTATGCCAAACACTTGGTAATAGAGCACGCCAAGTTCAGTCTTGCAGAAGCAGGGCGTCGGTTTCTGGAGACTGCAGAATATACCGAGGCTGGAAATCTGACGAAAGCATCGAAGGATAAGCTCGATGCTTTCGTAGCAGAATATAAGCCATCGCCAGGACGGAGTTCCTCACTGTCAAACAAGTCGGATGAAGAACTTGCCGAAGAGACAAGACTGCTTGAAAAGAAACTGGAAAAGATTCGGCAAATCACAGCCCAGAGAAGTTAATCGCCTCTTCCGATTACCAAGTATTAAGAATAACTCTGCCCTCTTGAAAGGGGGCAGAGATTCTATTAAACATGAGGTAAATAAGAAATGAAAGTTCATTTAAGATGCGATTCATTTAATTCGCAACATGCTCGTGTAACACTTTTTGTTAACGGCGCAAATACAGGACAACTGACTCTTAACATAGGGGAAACTATTTGGCTTCATCACATCCTTGATAAAGGATGCGAAGCGTTATCTCCTAAAAATGAAATTCCTTTTACTTTTGTTGCAAGTGGAGATTTTCCAAAGCCGTCAGCAGAGGAGTTGCTTTCTGATTGTCCTGAAATTTTTCAACCTGGCAACGAAGAGGAAACTTTCAATGAATCACATCCCTAAGCCTCGTGTATTCATTGTAAATTCTTCCTTCCATGATTTTTCCGAAGCCAGAAAGTATGGAGAGCTCATTTTCTTGAGCGAAGGAAAGGTAGATGGACTACGAATTAACAAGTACGGAAGAGATTTTGTAGACAAGTTAAAAGATATAACCACCGATGATTATATTGTTTGCACTTCCTTACAAATACTTAATTTCCTTCTTGGGTTCATTATAGGATGGAAGAAGTTAAACAGGGTGAACGTTCTTTACTACCAGCAAGGCGAGTATGTGCACATTAAAATAAGCGCAGATGATTTTCTAAAAAGCATACCGGAGACAGAAACTTTATGAGAAAACAAACTGCGCTTCACCTTGATCCAGTCGTCGATGTCATAGACAACTCAAAAATGTCTGATTTCAAGCGCTGTATGCGCTACGGTTTTTTCAAGCATATTCTCGGTTGGAAGTCTCCTTACCCTTCCATAGATCTTGTCTTTGGCGCATCATATCACGAAGGTCACGAAGTTCTTGGAATCAAAGGTTACAAAAAGGAAAATCTTGATGAAGCAATGAATGCTTTCCTCACCCTTTATCGAGAAGAGTTCTCTCCATCGACTGATAACGATATGCAACTTGCAAAAGGAAAGTCTCCACAAAGCGCAGAACGAGCATACCGCTACTATATCGAGAAATATAAAAACGATGCCTACGAACATCTTTATTGCGAGATAGGAATCCCAGTTCCTATTGGTGATGATCGCACTTTTCACATTAAGATTGATAAGATAAGTCGCCGCCGTACTGATGGGAAAATCATTGCAATCGACCATAAAACTTCCTCAAGAGAGACTCAATATTGGGCGGAGCAGTGGGAATCTAAGAATCAATTTTTTGGATACATTCACGGACTTCTCTGTCTTTCTGATTTTGATGAAGTCATAGGTCTCCTCGTCGATGGAACATTCCTTTATAAATCTTCTCCGCCAAAATTTCGACGCCATCTCATCCGTAAATCTCCGATGCAAATGCAATCATGGCTTCATAACATCCAATATTGGTATGATCAGATCAAAATGCATATTCGTGTTGCTCTAAAGGAAAATTCCAATCAATCAGTTATGGTTTCATTTCCTCAGAACGACGAGGGATGTGTCAGTTATGGTAAAATCTGTCCCTTCTTTGCAATTTGCTGGTCTACTCCAAATCCTCTCAGGTATTACCGCACACCTGATGACACGCCAGTCGAGTTTATTTACGACCATTGGGATCCACGTACTGATCCAGTCAGCAACAGAATTAATCCTGAAACTGGAGAAATAATCAAAGTGGACAAAAGAAAACTAAGAAAGAGGAAAAAAGTCTTGGAGCCTATTGTCGAAGACACCGAGCTCAAAACAGGACTTCTTTTTTCAATAATGAAGGAAAGGAAGAAATGATGAAAACAATAATTGCAGGAAGTCGTGACTTCAATGACTATGAAACTCTCCTGGCTGTTCTTCTCAAAGTTGGTTGGCATATCTCTGAGGTTGTAAGTGGTGGAGCTCATGGAGTAGACCAACTTGGAGAACGTTTCGCAAAAGCTAATGGTATCACCTATACAGTCTTTAAAGCTGATTGGGATCAATTTGGTAGAAGAGCTGGAATGCTTCGTAACAAGGAAATGGCAAACTATGCAGACGCTTGTGTTGTTATATGGAACGGACACAGTTCAGGCTCGGCAGACATGATTGAAACTGCAATGAATGAATGTAGGCTTACAATGGTTTATAATCTTAGCGTCAAAAGAAAGGAGGAGAAATGAACCTATGTGTTACTTGTGGAGAACAGATTCATTTCGACGGTAAGATCTGGATACATTCAACTTCTTCTCCAGAACATCCAGCCATTCCGAAAGAACTTTCTCCTTCTCAAATTGTCGAGGAAATCATGAGACGGATTGGTCTAATCAAAGAAGAAATGAAAGTCAATTTTGTGTATGGAATCGTTTTGCCAACACCACATTCACGTTTAGAAGGAACTTTTTCTATAAACCAAGTCGTAACTTTCATTCCCGACGCTCCTCCGAAACTAAATGTGCATTGCTTAAAAATTATTGCAAATATGGCTTTCGATCTGGCTCGCCAAATTGAGCTACAAAATCGTCCTTCCTCACGTTCAGAAAGTGAACATAAGGTGAAACGAGGATTAAACTAAGAGAGACCAGTTCAATGAAACTATTATTTGTCGATGTTGAGACTACGGGATTAGACCCGAAAGAGAACGGTATTGTCCAACTTAGTGGAATAGTTGAGATTGATGATAAACAAATAGAGAGCTTTAATTACCATATCGCACCATTTCAATACGATAAGATTGATGATAAGGCTCTCGAGGTCAATCGATTTACTCACAAAACAATCGAATCTTATGATCATCCCATTCCTATCCAAAGCCAATTCAAAAAATTATTTTTGTCTCAGTATATAAATCCCTACAACAAAGATGACAAATTCCACTTCATCGGTTACAATGCTCGTTTTGACGCTGACTTCATACGAGCATGGTTTGAGAAATGTGGCGATCGTTATTTTGGATCGTGGTTCTTTTTTCCTCCGATAGATGTTATGAACCTGGCGGCGCTAAGAGCAATGGAAGTCAGACATACTTTCAAAGACTTCAAACTTTCTACCGTTACTGAATTTTTTGAGGTTGAAGTGGATGAGAAAAAGGCTCACGATGCTTTGTATGACATCGAGATAACAAGGTTATTATATTATAAATTAAGAAAGGAATTAAGATGAAAATAATTAAAACTGGCTCTCTTCCTGTAATTAAAAAAACACAGGGAGAGGTCAAAGATATGTATTCTATGGAAGGAATCATTGGAATGAGCAATGAAGAATTAAAACACGATGACTCATTAACTTCTACACTAAGCGCTTTACTTATGGGAATGCCGACTGTTGGTAAAACAGTGATGCTCGGAACTTCCACATTGCCGTTGCTTATTTATTCCTTTGACCCAAAATCGACTGTAGTTTTATGGACTCACTATCCCAAACTGATGAAGGAAAGATGGATAGTGGTCAAACCATTTTGGGACGAAGGAGGAAACAGAAATCCGAAGGCATATATGGAATGGGAGAAAACGTACGAGAATCATCGGGACACAGGATTCCTTGAACGGTTTGCTACAGTTTCTATTGACTCTTATACTGGTTGGATTCTCACAGCTGGGAACTACTGGTTACATGAGAAGAATAAAGAAAGATCTATGAAAGAAAGAGGAAAGTTGTTAGACCATTTGGCTCAGGGAGACTATCCTGGACTGTATGATCTTTCATCAACAATGGTCTATGAGTTAAATTCTGGAAGTTGGCACTTTCTCGTGACTTGCCATCTTAGGATTGTACGGAATGAAGAAACAGGAGTAGATGAAAGAACAGAGCTCCAAGTATATAAGGCTTTGAAAACTGAAATCCCCCGCCTTTTCTCAGAGAAGTATGTCCTTACTAAGAAACAAGTTGGTCCAGGAGAAGTGAAGTATATCCTTCTAACGGATGTTCAAGGATTGTATCATATAGTAGGATCACAATTGAGAAAGAAACACGGAAAAAACATTAAGGTTGAAGAAGAACCAAACTTTAGGTCTCTGTTCCGTAAGGCAGAAAAAAGTTACGAGGATAAACCACACTGGAAAACTGGCAAGAAACTAAACGCCGATTTACTTCCGGATGATCTTAAGGAGTATATATGAAAACAGTTTATATTGCCTCGCCCTACTCAGAAGGAGACATAGCAGTCAATGTAAAACGACAAATAGATGCAGCATCAGATTTAATTGGATATGGATTAGTTCCTTATGCTCCTTTGTTATCACACTTTTTACATATAGTACATCCACAACCATATGAGAAATGGTTGGAAGTGGATTTAGAATGGGTAAAGCGGTGTGATATTTTTCTTCGTTTGGAGGGAAAATCGAAGGGAGCGGATATAGAATTGCAACTTGCAAAATCTTTGAATAAGAAAATTTATTACAATTTGGGATTATTAATACTGAAGGAGGCATTATGAGTAAATATAATCAGAATAACTTTCCACCCTTCAAACAGGAAGATATCAACCACGGAGTTACATCGGGAGTTTTAAAGGATGATGAAGGAAATGAATGGAAATTAATCAAATCAAGTTTCGCAAAGACAGAGTTTTATTGTGAGTTCCTACATTTAAGTTTTCCATTATATGATAACACACCAAAACCAATAGACCGGATGAGAGATTATAGCCGGTTTAAATAATTAACCCATAATAAAAGGAGGACTCAATATGAGTCTTATTCAGTCAGTTATGAAGAACACTCCAGACCGCCATTTGGTTGAACCAAATGAGAGGTATGAAGTGAAAGTAATTAAAGCTACCTTTGGTAGCACAAAAGGTCAGGAGGAAACCGACGAGAGTGAAGGTAAAGCACAGCGCCCTGTGATTAATGTGACTCTTGCAATCGCTGATGATCCTCTGGCTAAACCACTGTTTGAGCAACTATATTTTCCAATAGAAGGAGATAGTGACTTTGCCGTGCAAGCTATGGGTGAAAGGATCAAAGTGGCATTTGTTGCTTTGAATTACAATTCAACTCAGCACGGTGATATCAAAGAGTCACAGTGGAAGCCAGGTATGGAAACGATCGAGCTTCCTGGATTCAAAACTCTGAGAGGTTTCATAGTGGCAGGAATTGAGGAATTTTACAAGGGAAGGAATGGCGAGATGGTTGAGCTCGACCAACCGAGAAATTTTATCAAGCGATGGGTAATGCCAGAACCGGATAAAAAGAAATAAGCTCGCCCTGACAATAGGAGCCAGGTTAGTTTGCTTGGCTCCTATCTTATTGCGAGGAGCTTAACTTTTGGTTAAAAAGAACTAATTAAACAAAAGGAGAATTGAAATGTATGCTTTTCAAATAAAATATAGTTACAGAGAACAAGTAGGTAGTAAATTGAGCGCGCAGGAATATCAAGATAAAATCACTATTTTTACCGATGGCGACGCCCTGCATGCATTAATAGAGGCATTAAACAAAATAAAACCCCCGATTGAATGGGAAGATGAAGATGGAACAAAACACGAATCTTTTAGGGAGGAAATATTTATTTTTGATGTGGAATTATTAGCCGAAACAAACGAGTGAAAGGAGAATGGCAGAACTAAAATTTTTATGCCCAGTTTGTGAAAGACAACTTGCTCGAAAATACTCGAGCTCTTTGAAAACTACTATATGGTATTGTGAGTTTTGTGCTAATGAGGAGCCGGTGGTTAGCCCGCAAATTTATATTGCGGCAGTAAATGGCAGAAAAGAATTTAGATTGGCATATAAGCGAGAACTGAAAAAGAATCGGAAGTATGAAAAGGTTCTTAGATATTATGCGCAATTACCCGATGGCGAATTAGCACACAAAATTTTAAATGAGGAAGCGGTGCCTCAATCTAAAATAAAAAGGCACCGAAGGTCACGTGCAGCCCGTGGTTAGGCGGTTTAAACAAATAATATATTCTCACGGAGAAGAAAGGGATATAATGGATTTCGTGATTGCAAAAATAGATGACAAAATAAAATCTGCTGATTGCAATAATAGAGATTGGACTTACTGGTATCAATGTGGATTGCATGATGCTAAAGAAATTATTTTAGGTTATAAATGCAAAAAGTGTGGACAATATCCCGAAGGACAAGGTGGGGAGTATCCATGTGCTAAATGTGGGTTACCAGTTGTTCACGATGAAGCCTAACAGCGTTGAATTAAGGGATGAAGGTCTTGAGAATGAATTAAATCAGTATGAGAAATGGGAAAATGCCGAAAAGCAAGGAAAGAAAATTAGATTTTTAGAGGCTTGCTAAAGGATGAATTTAGAAACTCTTAAGATTCCATACTTGAATCTTCTTCTCGAACAGAAAAGAATCCTTATTCTTTCTATTCGAGAATCACGTCTTCAGATCAAAAAGAAATCTACTAACAAAGTTAAGAGCAAAGTAGCAAGGGCAAAGAAAGTTAAAAGCATCGAAGATATGACAGAAAAAGAGATTGAAAAGAGAATAGAATCTATTATAAAACTACTCGAGGAGAGAAAAAATGCCAAAGAAAAGAAAACCAATTCCTAATAGTACCAAAATAGAAGTCCCTCACAAACGAAGAATTGAAACTCCGTCAAAGGTAGCTCGAATACTTATCAAAGATATCAATCCAGGGGATCGCATACGTTCTGGACTCGGTGAGGAAACTCCAGAGCAATGGAAAGAGTTTAAAGAGTCTTTAACAGAGCGAGGTCAGATAACTCCAATAACTGTAATGGAATATGAAAATCCATTTGGGGGTTTAAAGTATTTTCTTCTCGCCGGAGAGCGCAGACTGAGAGCATTGAAAGAACTCGATCAGAAGGAAATCAATGTCGCCATTTATCCACCCGATCTAAGCGCAGATGAAATAATAGCAATTGAGCTTCGGGAAAATCTTGATCGAACAGACTTTACTCCAGAGCAAGAAGCGAAAGGGATACAGAAGTTCCACGAGGCTTGTGTCACTTTGTATGGACAGAGAAAGAAAGGACAATCTACCAGCGAAGGGCACTCGCTCGAAGATACTGCACGAATGCTCGGCAAATCAAAGGCAAAGGTAAGCGAGGCTATATCAGCGGCGAAAGTATTCAACGCCATACCGGAACTCGGAAAGCACGTAAAGAAGTGGTCTGACCTAAAAAGGATTTCATACGAAGCCGAGAGACAAGTCGAAAGAGATCAACGAAAGCAGGTAATGAAAAAGGCGGACCAAAATGCAACATCTACACAAATTAGAAATTTAATTGCTGATTGGTATATCGTCAATGACTCAGTAGTTGGTCTAAAAGAACTTGATTCTGAATCAATTGATCTTGTAGAATTTGATCCTCATTATCCGATTGAGGAAAACGAAAGAATAACTACTACTAAAACTTTCCAGGAAGCGAAGACAAGAAAGTCTTACAAGGCAACTGATCGAGAACAGTTTCCCACAATTTTCAAAGCCAATGTATCAGAAGCTCATCGTGTTCTTCGTCCTGACGGATGGCTCATAATTTGGTTTGGCTACGAATTTTTTTGGGAGATTCAGAAGTGGCTTTTCGAGGCAAGATTTATCCCAACTCAGCCTGTGGAAGGAAAAGGAGCGCCACTATTTTTTCATGGGAAGTGGTACAAAGAAGGCTTCGGACATAGTAATAATCCGTTTGATACTCTTGGTCACTCAATCGAGCCTTTCTTTTATGTAAAAAAATCTGGAAAGGCTCGCCTTAACAAGCCCCACAGTGATGTTTTCAAACACGCTCCGAATCATTGGAAAAAGAAAGTTAACCCATTTGAGAAACCTGTTGGGTTGTATGAAGAAATTCTTTGCACCTTCGTACCGGAAGAATCATTCATAGTGAGCTCCTGTGTAGGAAGTGGAAACATCTTACTTGCTTGTGCAAATTATAACTGTGTTGGGAAGGGATTCGATCTGAGCGAGCAATTCAAGGAAGATTATGTTTTGAATGTTCATAACGAAGTACCACCTAATTATGGAAAGAAAGGAGAATGAAATGTTTAACATAATTTTTAATCCTCCATTAACAATAACTTTCAAAGGAAAACCAAAAATATTGGGGGTGGGATTTACTACTTTAGATGAAGAAAAAGAAATCACCGCTCCATCATATACAAAATTTGTGCACACCATTGATGAACTTTCTTCAGCGGAGTTAAAGTATATAATAGTATCTTACGTAAAGATGAGAGAATTAAACTCCAAGATAAAAAATCTTATTGCTTCTCTTTCGTACACTTAAAACAAAAGGAGATTCACAATGAAATTTCAATATAAAGTTCTATCTTCTACAGATGCAAGGAAGTTAGAAAAGTTAATCGAGGAAGCATCAAAGGAAGGATTGTACCCTCAAGGAGGACTGGTTGTTCACCAAATACCAGGACGTGTGCCGCTTACTTATTACCAGGCGATAGCTACAGAAATGTCTCCAATTATTACGCTTGATACCCCAACAAAGATAAAAAATTTGTAGTAAGTAAACCAGTAAGTTCAGAAGGAGGTAAGAAATGAAAATTTTAATTGAAGTACCATTGAACAAAGAAAGAATAGGAGAAGCGTTGTCAATTATAAAAGACAGGCTACCTATGACAAAACCAACAGATGAGATTTCCAGTGATTTCTATCGAGTCGATAACGCCCACTTGCTAATCGATTCCATTAAGGAAGCGATAAAGGATGTCCGCCTTTGCGGAATGCATGGGCACTACACCGGACAAAGATGTCCTGTCTGTGCTGCAGCAAAGATATGTCCTGTCTGTGGAAAAGGAATCCGTATTTGATTCCTCTTCTCAAATCGGATAAGCCAAAGTCAGGTAACATCGAGGTTGGTTCAATAGGCTCGTTGGATTCTTCTATCGCCTTCGTTGGGGAAGCTCCAGCTAAGACTGAAATTCTGCAAGGGGAACCACTCGTTGGAAAATCAGGAAGATTATTTAATCTCATTCTTTCAGAAGTAAGTCTTCGACGAGAGGATCAATATCTTACTAATCTTTTTAAGTTCGAGATTCGTAAGGTAAAACGCAAGGTAGGTAACTCCGATGTAGAATTTTATTTCAAAGGAAGCGAGCTTCTTTGGCGTGCTGATACAGGATTTACAGAAGTTGGAGAAGTTTATAGAGGACAACTTCTCGACGAGCTTAGCCACTTTAAAGGTAATGTTATCTGCCCAATGGGTAATGCTGCTCTTTGGGCTTTTACTGAACATGGGCAGATAACAAAGTGGCGAGGCTCTATTCTTTGGTATGGAGGCTTACAAAAGAAAATAGTACCAACCATTCATCCCGCCGCTGCATTAAGAGATTGGCTTGATTATCACCTTATCAAGCATGATTTTGGTCGAGCGAAGGAAGAATCGAAAACTTCAGATTACAAAGTTCCAAATCCGAAATTAATCGTTGAGCCTTCTTTTACCGAAGCCAAGCAGTACCTTATCAAGTGCTCGGCAAAGAAAAAAGTATCCTTCGACATCGAAGTTCTTCGGAATGAAGTATCTTGCATAGCGTTCTGTTTCAAGAACAATGAAGCGATGAGTATCCCTTTTGTTTACAATCATGAAAACTGTTGGACTGTTGAGCAAGAAATCGAGCTGTGGAATCTAATTGCTCAGATTTTAAAGTCAGAAGCCATAACCAAAATAGGGCAAAATCTCGCTTACGATATAACATTCATCTTCTCTCATTTTGGAATTATTACACAAGGACAAATAGAAGATACAATGATTGCCCACAGGATTCTTTATCCAGAGTATCCAATGGGCCTTGATTTTATAACTTCGACTTACACAAAACATCCTTATTACAAGGATGAGGGAAAGCAAGAGTTTCGTGATCCCCAAGACTGGAAGACGTATTGGCAATACAATGCTCGTGATGCGCTTGTCTGCTTTGAAACGATTGATCTTATTAAAGCTGATCTTAGGTCTATCAAGAACTTAGATGCTTATGAAAAACAGGCGAGACTTATTATTCCCTCAGTTTATATGGGAAGGCGAGGAATGAGAACAGACAAGGAAAGGCTTGACAAACTTGCGGAAGAAGCAAAGATTAAAATGACAGAGCTCCAGACAGAACTTGAGATTATGACTGGTCGTGACTTCAATCCTAACTCTCACGAACAATGCAAAGAATATTTCTATGGAGAAAAAAAGGTCAAACCTTATCTTGAAAGAGGAAAGTCTACGGCTAATGAAGGAGCGCTTGTCAGGCTCAAGAGACGTGGATTTAAGGAAGCGGGGCTCATTCTCCAATACCGTAACCAGTCCACTTTCAGATCACGGTATTACACAATGAAGCTTAAACCGTACGGGACACCACACGCCACGCCTGACGGCGCAACCGTTACCGAACCACCGTTAAACGTCACCCAAAACGACACACCGTTACACGACGATTTTCATTACCGCCTTCATTATTTCTTCAAGCCTGTAACAGAAATGGCTCGTTTTGCTTCTACTAAAGATTTAGACGGTTATGGAGGCAATGCTCAAAACCAACCTAAATCTATGAACATAGCTTTTCTCGCCGATCCAGGAAATTTGATTTTCAATGCTGATTTAAGCCAGTCGGATGCACGCTCCGTTGCTTACATCGGAAACGTGAGAAAGATGATTGAGGCCTTCGAGACTGGAATTGACATTCATTCTCTAACAGCATCCGAACTCTTCGGCATTCCAGCGGATGAAGTCAAGCAAATGGACAAAGAACAAATCAAATGCCAGATAGGCTATGGAGATCAAACACACCGTTTCTGGGGAAAGACTTGTAATCATGCATTGAACTTTGATCTCGGCTATAAGAAATTTTCTTATATGCTTGAAATAACTGAAAAAGAAGGACTTGCCCTTGTTCAGAAGTACCATGAGATATATCCTGACGTACGCTCAGGCTATCAGCTACAAATTAAAGAACAACAACTTAGCCGAAATCGAACAGTAACTAATTGCTTCGGAAGGAAGTTTTTATTTTTTGATCGATGGGGAGACGAGCTTTTCAAGAAAGCCTACGCCTTCCCCGCTCAAAGTAATACGGCAGAAATAATTAATCGTTGGGGACTCCTCGAATTTTATTACAATGAGGAGTTTAAAGATGTTGATCTTTTAAGGCAGGTTCATGACTCGATTAATTTTCAACTTAAAATTAACTTAGGAGCTAAGAGAATGGCAAACCTCCTGATTAGAATGAAAAGGTCGTTGGAGCGACCCCTCCACTGGGCTGATCGGGAGTTTGTCATTCCTTCCGAATGGTCGGTTGGGACAAAGAATTTGGGGGAGCAAACGGAGCTTAGGATGGAAAACGAAGATGAACTTACCAAACAATTAAAGGGGATTATAAAATGAATCAAAAAGAGTATAACAGATTAGTAAATCTAATTCAAGAAATGAAACAAGAGATTCTCAGTAAAAAGTCTTCGGACTACGCAAGTGAGAAAGATGTACTCTCTAATTTCAAGAGAGTTTCTGGAGCGGCAAAAGCTCTTGAAATAAATATTCATTATCCAACTGGTTATGCTCTATTTATGGTTTTAATGAAAATGGATAGACTAAACAATTTGATCGTTCAGGGAAAGAAGCCACAAAATGAGACACTGATTGACACGATTGTCGATCTCGAAAACTATGCTGAGCTTGCCTATGCTTGTCATGAAGAATCCAGCAGAAACTATCTTCTATGACCAAACTTCCTGACTGGATTATTGGATGGAAAGAATACACAGCAAATCTCGAATCTCCTCGTATTTATTCGGAATGGGTAGCTGTGTCTGTAATTGCTTCTGCTCTAAGTCGTAAGGTTGGACTTTTATGGGACAGGAAACTCTTTCCTAACTTTTACATTTTCCTCGTTGGACCACCAGGAGCTCGTAAGGGTACTGCTCTTAATCCTGGAAGAAAGATGCTAAGCCAAATAAATGTACCTATGGCACCGGCAGCTTTGACAAGGCGCCGCTTCCTTTCTATAATGGCGGCATCTGGAGCTGGAGGAAAATCCCTCTCAATAGATCGCCGAGTAAACAAACCAATCTCAGAAATGACAGTCTTTTCAGGAGAAGTAACTGTTTTCATCAATCATCATAACTTTCAACTTGTTAAAGACTTAACTGATCTATTTGATACCGACGAGGAGAAATGGCGCTATGAAACTGAAACTCAAGGCGCTGATATTCTTATTAATCCCTTTGTCAACATTATTGGAGGAACCCAACCTGGAATGCTTGCACGCATGATTCCGGATGAAGCAGTAACAATCGGATTCATGAGTCGAGTGATCTCCGTTTACGAAGAAGGAAAGGAACGTAACATCGCCTTCCCACAGGACATCAGACCTTCAGAGGAACTTGAAAGTGCTTTGCTTTCAGATTTAAGAGAAATGCGTGAGAAAAGGGGATGGTTTAAAATTGACAAATCTTTCCGTAAAGTTTACGAGAATTGGTACAATAATAAAAAGGATGATGTAAGATTATATGAAGAACGTCTTTCAGAATATAAAGAGCGCAGACAGACTCACCTCCTTAAACTATGTATGATAATGAACATATCCCGCAAAGGAAATATGGTTATTACAGAGGAGGATTTCAATAGAGCCTATGATCTTTTAACAAGAACAGAAGAAAAGATGAGTAGAACTTTCGCTGGTATGGGGCGCCTTGAAGATGCAGATGTAATGGACGCTATATTTCGCTTCGTCTATCAAAATGGAAAAGTCAAATTTTCAGAAATCATGTCACGATTCTGGCGTGAAATCGATGAAAAAAGAGTATCAACTATGATAGCTACATGGGAGAAAATGGGAGAGGTAATATGCAAAGGGGTTGAAGGAAATGCGACAGACGCTTTAATTGTATTTAATTATGACAACAAAGATGAAAAGAAAAGTTAAATATATTATCTTTCCTGGTTGGAGTTATGGCAATCGTACAGCAGTCTATCGAACTGCTGATTATTTGCTCCGCCTTCATAGCATAAAACCAAGTGAATGTATTATGATCGACAAGGGAAAACCTATCGACGTAGCGTTTTACAATTGCTGTTACAGCATTCTCAAAGATCGTATTCACATTTATCCATTACCTTTAAATGAGAAAGAACCAATTGGGATAAAGATCGAAGTTGATTGGAAAGACCTTAGAAAAACTCTTGGTATGAGTGCGAGAGAAGTTGCGACAGATCTTGGGATTAAAGAAGGAACTTATTCGTCATACGAAAACTTTAGGTCAAGCCCTAAACCTATTTTGAAGAAAAATATGTTAAATTATTTTGAAATGAAAATTAGTGATTTAATCTCACGTTCACGAAATGAACGTAAGGAAGGGTGAAGTCTTATTCTAATCCCATAATATCAATCGCATCTGCTCTATCAAGGATACTCTGCTTCCATACTTCTCTCATTTCTGGAGTCATGTTTTGCCATTTAAAAGCATTTGGGATTGATTCAGGATTTAAGTCATAGATAAGCATATCCTGCAAATCATCATCACTGAGTAGTTCTCCCTCATTCAGTTTTCTTGTAATTCTCCTCAGTAATATTTTGCGATTATCTTTACGAATTTCCATTTTCCTTTCGAGATGTTGCTTCATAAGAGAATAGTCAGACTTAACAATAGGTGATGCTCCCAAAGCAAGCAACAATCTATCTTGAGCTCCCCCTACTGGATAAGCGAGATTGTTTTGAGAATCTCTAATCCATATATCAGGCATATGGTAAGTATCCCACAACCTCTTAGCAAAAGGGTCCTTCTCACCTGTGTAATCCCAAGCAAGAACTACACTATCCAAAAACTGATTAAGATAATAGTAAATAGGAGCAAGACCCTCTGCCCAATTAATTCCCCTTTCAGTTAAAAATCCAGGTCTATCTTTGGCTTCTTCTCCAAGAGCTGCATCAACTGCCGCAGATACTGCAGGAGTTATAACATCTTTAGTAAGAGAAACCGTTTCAGCTACAATTGGACCGAGCCATTCGAGAGGTTGTTGAGGAAATTGGAAAGTTGCTGGAGCAGAGATATCCGCCCCAAGTAAACCAGGAACTCCTCTACTTACAACGGCGAGTGGATCTTCACCTGTGATAATCCACCTTTCAAGATCGTCAAGATTATCATCTAATCCAAAGGCAAGAAGGATTGGAACTGTCTTGAGGAAATAAATTAATGCTCTTGGTCCGCCAATAACAAGCGATACTCCTAAATAACGAGGTATCTCCCATCCTCTAAGAGAAGAAACGAATTGAAGATGATTTATAAAATAAGCTTTAAATTGTCCAACAACGCTCCCACCAGTTCCTCTAAGCATTTCAGGAATAGCAGCTGCATTATAAGTGGCTTGTTGGAAGTACATATTCTCAATGGCTTGGATGGTAGCATCTGCATCATTTAAACCAAACTTTTCTCGCTGGAGAATATAATTTGCTATAAATCCGAATTCACGGACAGGGCGTTCTACTCTTGTGAAAGGACCAAGAGGATGAAAAACAGAAAGTTTCTGTTTTATATTTCCTGAAGCATCAACACCAAGTGTAGTTCCAAGTCTATGTTCATCTTCAATGTCCTTAATTTTTTGGAGCATATCAACTTCAACTCCATCAAGTCCTTTATAAATTCTAGTTTCTCCTTCATAAACATCTTGAGCTTTAACATAAACTTCGTTTCCTACCTTAGTGTAAGTCATACCAAAACCTGACATAGCATTCAAAGCAGTAGCAACAGGACGATATCCTAGTTTAGTTACAGCAGTAATCCACTTAGCTCCTCTTGCCCATTTGGCCGCCTTCCCAGTTTCCCACCCAAAGGCAAATGATATTCTATCAAATGTATTATCAATCCAACCATGGGTAGAACCCTGAGCTGCTTTCATTTGAGAATGAAGAATAGCAATTAGGTCAGGAGTATAAATGTCTGGATTTTCCTTTATCTCCTTCTTAATCTGCTTCTGAATGGGACCAAGTATATTACGTTTATTCATGGCATGAATATAAATGGGGAGGATATCAAATATATTATCTCCCTTAAGAATACCATGCTCAACTTGTGTCCATTTCCCCTCCTTGCGAAATTCTATTACTTTCTTTCTCGCTTCATCAAAGTCATTTGTCCTTGCAAGTTCTTTTCCTTTTTCATCTACTATCTTAAATTCCCTCTTAGCAGTAGGATCGACTCTTGCTGGTTCGGCTTTGATTTCGTACAAACCAGGATCTTCTCCTTGAGCTTTAAGTTCTTGGCGAAGTTTATAAGCTTTATTTTTGGCTTCTTTATGATTGCGCCCGAATCCTACACGTCTATCCTTACCATCGTAAATAGCATAATTTCCAAGTTCAACATGAGGAAAGTAATCTTGAATTCCCCAAGTATCTATATCTTTATATGGATCAATAACATCACGATTTAATTTTGAAACTAAGTTAGCAACAGTCTTATCTATGTAAGCTGTTCTTTCATCAGCAGTAAGTTCATTCCATGATGTTTCGACTTCATCTCTTGTACGGCGCTTCCTTGTTCTTCGTGAAGGTTTCTTAAGCCTATTCTGTATATACTTTTCTTTAGCTAAAGTAATTACGTCAGTGTTTCTTCTTACAGCCGATTCTGTTTTTCTACCTTCGTCAACAACTTCTTTAAAAACACTAAATTGAAACTCATCCAAATCTATTTCATATTGCTTTCTTTTAGATGCTTTGGTTTCTTCTTTAACTTGTTCAAGAAGCTGAATTAGCCCACCTCTTCCATCAACTCCATCTATAGCCTGTTGAAGTTCTGGATACTTTACATAAAGATTAGCAAGCTCTTTTTTAGCTTGTTCAATTAATGTAATCGGTACGTTTTCACTTCTTATTTTGTGGATGAGCCCAACAGCTTCTGGAATCTTGGATTCTATTTCTTTGACTGTAGATCTCTCAGTTGCCAATCGGCGCCACCAAGCAGGACGCAACTTTTTGTAATGAGATTCGTAATCTCTATCTTTTCCCTTAACTGCTAAGTCACCCCATATGATTCGAAGGGAAGACATTTCAGGCATTGATGGTTTGGAAGGATCGGTGGAGTTTCTTCTAAGTTTGTTAAAAATATGAAGTGGGAACTTTGATTTTTGACTTAACCACCAAACTGAATTAGGTCGATTATAACTTATATCTCCAGCTTCATTTTTTCCTTTTGCAATAACTTCAGGATCAACTCCGATAGTTCCAGTGTTAAGGCGTTCACCTTCATTACTCTTTGCTCTTCCTTCCTCGTCTTCTCCATACAGTTGATTTAACCAATAACTTTCGTCGACCTGACTTTGAGCATGGGAAATCTGATCTTCTTGACCCATTAATTCTACGCCTCCAGTCATACGATCGAACAGGGCTTCCATCTGAGGAGAAAACTCGACGCCAAGATTTTCATGGAAGGCGGAATATATTTTTTCAAACATGAGACGGAGCTTTTGAAAAATCGTTTTGAGTCGTGGATTTGAAGTTCTTCCACTTGATACCCATGACTCAAAAGATGTTGTAAATTCTTCATCAGTTAATTCATTAGAAATCTTCTGATCAGAAACATTAAGATATAACTTAGCTACTTGAGCAAAACCTCTCACAATTGTAGATACATCAGAACTTTGAGTAAGAGATACAAATGCACGACCATCCTTAAAGAACTGTACACCGACCTGATTTTCGAGATAAGATTTCTCTGCCCCACTTATCATTTCTTGAACAGTAGAGGGAAGTTCAGATTCATCCAATTGACCAGTTTGCTCATTGAATGTAATAAATTTTCCTGTTTTCGAGAATAGAGACTCTCTTAAAAGTTGATCTCGCCCTCCTATAATTTGTCTACTTTCTCCACTAAGTACTTCTTTATTAAGTTTAATAACTTCTTCTCTTATTTCTGTTTCCGCTTTATCCGACAAATGTTTTCCAACAATAAACGCTTCTTGTGAAGAAGCAAGTTCTGGAACTTCACTTAAAGAATCAATAGTTTTTCCTTTGAGCTCATCAATAAGATTTTTTCCAACTCCAAACTCTACAAGTTCAGCAAGATTCTTCCCAGTATATTGACTCAATCCTCTTAGGAATTGCACTGCAGTCTCTGCCTCAAACTCACCTCCAGTTTCACTCACACCAATTGCACTCTTGACTTGCTGTCTTACTCTTTCCTCAGCACTAACCTCACTCTGAGTTGCATTGAGATCAGCAAGTTCGCCTTCTGTTGGAGTTTTTCCAAATGTAGGAGCATTCCTTCCTAACACCTTCGCACTTATTCCCATAGCATTTAATGCCATTCCAAGAATAAACCCCGACAAGCCGCCTTCACGTACTCCGGCAGTTAAACTGCGTTCTGCATTATAAATCTGTTTCGCCGTTGCATTGCTCATAAATTGTTGAAAGGTCTCTTGGATCATTTCTTCAAGACCACCTTTAACAAATTGCAATGACTTAGACAGGATTTTTTTGATTCCTCCACCCGTCACCCTGTCAATCCTTTGAAAAGCACGATTGATTGGAATGGCTTCAGAGGCTCCCCAAGGAAGATTGGCAAGCCAAGTTTTGAAGGCTGTCTCTTCATCTCCAGTTTCTTGCAGAGCCTGATGGTATTCATCGGCTGAAACGGTTGTAGATCCAAGAAAGGCAGATGTTGCAAGAACGGAGATTTTTAATCCTTTTGCAATTAAACCCCCAGAAACAAAACCTGCCAGACTCCCAGCTCCTTGTGCGAGAGTCGTAGTAAAAAATTCTTCTTGATATTTTGGATTTGTAGGAAACAAATCCGCCGCAACCTTCTTAATATCTTGTCCAAGTTCATAGGTTGCATACTCTGATAAAGGCTTGTCGGGTAATCCAGTAACTTGTGCGAGCTTTTTAGAAAGTATTGCTACGCTTTCAGGAACTCCTGCAATAACGGAAGTAAAACTTTGGACAAAACTACCAAGTCCAGAAGAAAAGCGCCCGATGTCGGTATCATAACTTGCATAATCTTCTGGGATTTCCTTAAGACCTTCTCCGATACTTTTATTAAATTCTTCGTGTGGACCGAGATCAACATATTGTGACGTCTGTTCATAAAAAGATTCTCTCGCCTTTGGGTCACGCATAGTCAGAGTAAATTGGCGAAAGTTAAGAGGCTGACCTTCTGGAGTTTGAAGATCAATAAATTGTGAGAGGTCTGTGTAAAATCGCTTAAGCTCAGTAGGCATTATGGTCTTACCACTGGTTTAGTTCCTGGAGTTGGTTGCACAGTTGGCGAAGGTTGAAGCAGGCTTCGAGGATTAGTAGTAAAGGTATAGGAAGCTGGAATCCCTCCGAAACGCTGTGTTACATACAAACCAACTACTTTCCTAAACTCGTTCTGCTGTTCGACATCTAAATAACTAACAACCTTCTGCCAGTTTACTGTCCCGGCTTGTTCATCGACTTCAAAGTACATAAGCGCTTTCCTTACAGCATCCACGTTCGTTTGCTTAGGATTTCCTTCCTTCAACATTTCCACATACTTTGCTTTAGCATCATTCAAAAAATCGGCAGCAGTAAAATCCATAAATTGCTTTTGTTCGGCGGGAGTCAATTGTCCTAAATTGAAGGCGTCTTTCATATTTCCACCAGGAACCTGGATAAATTCCATTTTCTCTGTATCGAATAAGGTAATTTCATTAAGATTGATAAACCTGCCATGAGATATCTGTTTACTTTGTAAGGCTAAAGCTGCTTCCTCTAACTTTATTTTATCTTTGGCAGATATTGTGCCAGCAATGTCTGACTCAACTAACTTACTGTAATCAGTTGCTCGCCTTTCTTCCGTTCCTACTCTTCTTTCTTCCAACTCCAGTCTTTTACCAGATCGTTCCGCTTCCTGTGAAAGAAGGAAAGTTTGCATCGCTTGAGCTTTAGCTTCCTGTGAAAGAATAGTATAATTAGGGTTCTCAGCCAACTCTTTTTGACTCTTGCCTGCATATAAATCAGATAGATAAGTACTATAACTTTGACTCACTGCAAGGTCTTCACCAAGTTTTCCTAACTGAGCCCCAATTGTAGTGTAATCTTTAGTTGTTCCAATCGCTTGTGCGATACGTCCCAGTGTAGCTCGGAAAAGCGGACTCTTGAGAAAATCACCAAAACTGCCGAAAGCAGGAGTAGGCGGAGCAGGCAATGGACCTGGAGGTTCAACACCAGGGAAAGAGGGTTGAGAAACTGTCAAATCTCTTGTAGGAATAACAGCTGGAGGATTGAATGAAGGAATTTGAGGAGCAGATGGAGCGGGCGGTGTAGTTGGAATAGGTTGTGGAGCATTGTAAGACCCCTTAAAAACTGTACCATCAGGAAGCTGAACTTCCGTTAAAGGATTATTTGGGTCTTCCAGTTTAGTCAGATACTGCCCAAGCATTTCAGTCTGTCTTGACACATCTGAAATACCTGGATCAACTGTACGAAGAGATGAGACAGCAGTAATTCCAGGAGCTATTTTCCTTCTCTTCAAAGAATCCCTTGAACTGAGAGGTTTCAAATTTAGATACTTATTAAATATATCACTGTATGGCATTTCTTTTCTCCTTTCTAACCAAGTAAGCCTGCACCGAAACCTAAGAGTGCTCCAATTCCAGCTCCAATTGCTGTACCTACACCAGGAACAATAGAACCAATCCCAGCTCCAAGAGCAGCTCCCCCAAATGCTCCACTAAGAGCAGATTGAGTTTTCGAAGGAGCAGGAGGAACATATCCTGTTCCTCCTTGAGCGGCGCCGAGAAGATTAGTGGCAAAAACCATTGCTTCTAAGTCCCACTTAGCTTCGGAAACATCTATTCTAAGTTGCTCATCCACTTGTTCTTGTTTGGCTATAATAACAAGTCTTTCAATATCTGCTCTTAGTCGAGCTAAGTCAATAAAAAGTCCTTCTCTAAGTTTTTCAAGTTCTGCAATAAGAGAAGGGGCACTAAGAATCATTTGATCTTTATTTAAAATTCTTCCTAATTGCGCCTTTAGCCAATTCTCCAACGTAGTTGAAACCATTGAACCAAGAATCTGGAATTTTAACTGTTTTCTAAAATTGTCAACTTCGTTTGCAAATTCATTCTCCATAAAAGCAATTCCCATTATGAAGGCGGAGCTCATCACTGCATTAACATCAGCCGCTCCTGCAGCGAATCTACCAACACTTCTCATAAACTGGGGGGTTTTTTCAGTTTCGTAAGCAGTGACTGCAGATTCTATATTAGCATTGCTTAGAGCTGTATTGACTTGAGTCATTAAAGTCGATACTACAGTAGCCAAACTACTTACAAAATCAATGGAGGAGAATTTGTCCAACTTTGAATAAGCAGCATCCACTGCGCTTTTCCAAAAAGTTTCGGGGTTTAAATCCGTGACTTGCTGAATTGCATCATCCCAAACACCTCTCATATAACCGAGAGGACTTGCACCAGAGAAAGATAGCGCCGCCGTTGGATTAAATGAGAAATCTCCACTATATGGATTACCAGCTGATCCAGTAGCTGTATTAACGAGATCGTACATACTGAGGTTAAGCGTACGCTCACCAGTATCATTCATCATATCTCTAAAATATGTTTTTATTGTAGGATCGATTGTTACTGCTCCTGATTGGCCTCCACCACCACAATACAAAGTGAAAGGCTCCCAAGTAGATACAATCTGTTCAACGATCCTTCCAGTCAAACCAAAAAATTTATAATCCCAAATCATTGTAACCTCTTTTTAAATAAGTGGCCTACTGTTTCATACTTTAAAAAAGTATACAATTTGGCAACTTTGTCTGATGAAATAGAAATACTTGACGCTGGACAAAATTCTTTTGCTCCATTAAACTTAGCCCACTGTTCTGCTGACTTAATTAATTTAATAGCTAAAGTTGAGTTTTTGTTTCTGAAATCAGGATGAACATATAAAACGAGATCCTGAACTATTTTTTCATAGCAAAAGAAGTACTCTGTTATAAAAACAGAAATCATTCCTACAATTATATCATTCTCAAATCCAATCCATACATTACCATTTCCAGTTACTTTAAATTGATAAAGGAGCAATTTGAGTTTATTAGGTTCATAAGGAAGAAAAGAATAAGCTCCTTCTTCATGCATCAATCTGCCCAAAGAAATGATTTCCTCTACATCCTGTACTTCATATTCTCTGATCTTACACATTCCATGTAACTCCCATCTTAATTAAAGTCCAACTGGCTTGACCACCAAGAGCTTTAATGGTATCAATAATTTGATGGTTAGTAGTTTGAGCAATAATGTTGGAGCAAAGTTTGATTCGTGCAATCTTATTTAACTCTTTCAACCCAACTATCCAATCTTCCATCGTTAAAGGTTTCACTCCTGCAAGAGCATAAATTAGTAAATTCTTAGTTCCAGATATATATTCGACTTCTTCTTTAATCGCCAACACTCCAATAAATTCGTCACCTCTCATTACAAAATAAATTTCAAGATCTCCTTTTATTGCGGAACTTAAAATGTTATTCTCAATATCTAATCCAGGCTCATCTACTTCCTGAGGCAAAGCGCTTTTCATTACATACCAAACTTTGTCCCACCAATCAGTAATTTGCTTACCGACCAGCTTGATCAATAGAAGTTGATCTTTTGAATCTTCTGTCAACGAATTTGATAACTGGGTAGAAGCCCCAGATTCTTTTAATCTTTGCATAATCATTTACCTTTAGTCTAAATCTAAAATCAAGGGAAGTGACAGGATAATTAACTTCCCCATTATGATTGATCAATCTATAAGGAGTCGTTGAAAAATCTTCCCTCGTTCCATATCTATAATCCACAGCCAATGACAAAGTAGGAATCGAATCTCCAATCGTTTCTTCCTTAAAGAAAACATGAAAGGCATCGAGCTGTTTCAAACCTGGATCAAGAAAGTTTGCAATGTCAATACATATCCTTCCTTCATCAACTCCATCATCATAGTAATCCGTAATCCCAATTGTGTCTCCCTTCCAATAAGAAACACTCTTTATCTGTTGTCCTGTTTCAAAAAGCTCTCCGTTATAAACAAAGGTTTTATGTTCGGTACAAATAAAATACTTACCAATCCCTTTGAGATCAGAGGGGTCAGGGCTATGAAACATAACAATATCAGTATCTCTGATATTCCACAAATATTCCTTATACCCCTCAACAGTAACTGTAAGATCAGAATCAATGCGAACAAGATTTCCTCCTTTGTCAATAAAAACAAAGCTTCGTTCATCACCAGCAAATGCCTTCGCCGTTACTCCTAAGTTATATAACTTCCTTTGTCCAATCATGGGAGCAGGACTTTGAACATTGAATAAAGCGTGAATACTCTCATCGAGTACTGCAATCAAGGCATCTTGAAACGCATGAAAGTGGCGCACCTTGCCAATACCATCAATAGCCATCCATCCTTGATCTCCCCTCTGCCAAAGATCAAACAACAAAGGTTTGCTCGATCCATAAATACTCGAAACATAACCACTCTCAGCAAGGGTAGGAAAGAACAACCATAAAACATCGCCTCCTCCTATAAGTGAGTACCAAATGAAATTTTCTTCCATTGGCATGAATGGAGTATCTTCATTTATCGGTCTTGTTGCAGAAATGCCAGTATTGATACCAACACCATCTTCATTAGTGTACCATTTGGTCCAAAACTCTTTCCAGTCAGTGTTCCAAAACTGATTGTAATCAAATCCCCCAAAAAATACACGCCCTTTCCAATAAGTCATAGTTTCAATTGGCAAACCACTCTTGACATAAACCTTTGGAGTCTCACCTACCATTGTTTCTTTACCTGAAAAGAATACTGTATCTACTCCATTAGTCAACAACCAAGTGTTCTGCATATCTACAAATGTCCACGGTTTTCCAGGAGTTATAGATTTTTCTGAATTGGGATTATCGGCGTCATAAGTTGTAAGAGGAATAAAAGGTTGAGTAAAATCATCACGATTGACGAGACGTATTTCATCACGACCTGCAAGAATAACATACCTTTTTCCTATAAATAACTGTGGAAAAGGAAAGGTTGTATCGAACCCTTCGAGGGTTATTCTTTCAGCTGGGATAGCTTCCTCTACAGGAAGGTAAGGAACTAACCCATTTACAGTAGGCTCAAAATTGTATAAATCAAATAGATCGTAATTATTCGGTTTTTCCTGGTAATGCCTTCTCAGACCTTTCTTCAAATCTATTTGGTTGTCGTGAAAGCGTCTCAATCTGTCCCCTTAAAATTAGAATTTCTTCTTCTAAATTTTTGATTCTTCCTTCGAGTACTTTGAAATGAGCAGCTTTTATTTCTTTTTCCAACAATACTCTCTCATAAGTTCTTATTGTTTTCGCCATTTCAAAACCCTTTCCTTTGTAAACCAGCCCTTGACATTTCTTGATTAATAAGATTTTTGTCCAATCCTTCCTCTATTACCTCCATTGCAGCAAGGGTATCTCTTATTCCTGAAGTATTGTCATACGATGAATAAAGAGCCAATTTAGAAGCGAGAATGAGAAGAGTCGGAAAATTCACCGAATAAAAATTCTTGTCAGTGTCTTCCACCAAGTGAGAATAGAAATGGGCATGTACTGTTATTGTATAGGTAACATCAGCTGGAGGATTCCAGATAATTCCATCATACAAAAATACATTGTTATCGTGAAAACGAAGGTCTTCGTAATCGTAAGTAAAAGTCGAAGCGTAGTTAGCTGCTGTTATGGCTTTCTGCTCAAGAGAAAGGGTATTTTCCAATAAAGCATAAATTGAAGGAACACCTCTTTCATATTTGGAAGATGCAAGATTAAACTTCTTACGAAATTCTTTGTAGTCCATAGGACTAAGTTCAGTTCTGACCTCTGCATTCATTACTTCAACCATTTCCACAGATTGAAGTCTTTGCATTTCAAGTTTAACTACACCGGCGGTGATGTTTTTCTGAAACCTTGTAATAGATTTTGGATGCTCAATTCTCATATCAAGAATTTTGTTTCCAGCATCTATGAAAAAGTCTGCACCCTTGTCGACGTAACTTATATGGTCTTGAACGAGATCAAATCTTCCAGTTTCTTCAATAAATTTCTGTCTTATCCAGGCTTTGGTATTAACTGTCGGCGCTGCCATTCTCTTTCTCCTAATTGAAAAATAAGATATCGAGACCCATTTCAGAGTCTCGATATCTCAACCTACTACGACACTGAGTTCTTCAATCCAATGCCATCGAGAATCATAAACTGATTTGGAAACTCGAATTTCCAACCTGCTTCAGTTTTGAATCCATCAACCGTACCATCCACACCTGGAGTTACCATACCAGTCTCGAATTTGGTCCGGCGATCTTTTCCATTGTTTACCAAAGGACACAGTCTCATGTTCTCTGGGACATAGAAAATCATCAGGTTATTGGTTGAACTTTCTCGACTAAGAAGTGGATGAATTTTGAAAGGGAATGATCCAGAGAATGTTCTCCAAGTGGAGACCTCCAAACCATAATCTTTCTGTCCAACTTCTACGTTCACGTGACCGTAAGTTTCCGCAAGTTCTTCCATTCCGGCGGCAGCTCCATCACCGCACAAGACAAACACATTGTCTGGAGCAAACCGGCGCAGAATCTTAAAGTAATTGCGAATGAACTTATGCCCCGCTTCAACCCAGTCTTTACCAGCATACAACTCATCCGTCGCATAACGGTAATCCTGGAACATCGAAGCATTGTTTGTCAGCACGAAGTCAAGTAAACCTTCCGTGTAGTACAATGGCTGTTTGCTGATTATGTCAGACGTAGAGTACTTATGACCAAAAATCGCTGACCATTCCCATCCCTGAGCATGGCGATACATAAGGCGAATTTTGTCATTGTCATAAATATCCCCCGTCCGAGTGATCTGTGCCTGAGCCGATTCAGACAAGCTGAATACATCTCGCCCAACCTGAGTATAATTCGTAAACTTAGTGGGCGTATAACTCAATGCTTCTGGAGCGGACGATCCCCATGGATAGGCGCCTGCCATGTAAATAATCCTGTCAGCGGTGGCAAGATTATATGAGGAAGCGGCAGAGGCTCCATCACCATCGATTGCATTGTCGTCAGCTTCAATAAGTTGAACGGCAATGTAACTCGAAGCTCCGTTCAAACTTTGACTAACAACTCTTCCTCTCACTGTTGCCGTAGGTCTGTCTGCATTGATAAGAGCACAGGTATGTCCAATGACTGCATCAGTTGCAAGGGCTTCAGCCATCTTAACATACACTGTAGCACCCGCTATTCCTTTCGTTGCCTGATGAGTCGCATACACATAAGGGGTTGCAAGACCCGCATCTATGTATACATCAGTTAATGCTCCAGTCCTGGCTGGCATCGTTTCTGTCCACCAATTGAACTCACTCGCCAACACTAACTGTTCAGGAAACATACTTTGAATAGCGAAGATAGGGGTTTGTCCATTTGGATATTCGAAAAGGATTTGCTGAGCCCAATCCTGTGGAAGTTCATCCGCAGTAAACTGCCCAGATCCTTTCATACCTAAAAAATTCATTTGAAATTCTCCTTTGATTTTTGTTTAACTGTTAAGAAGGTTCAACACCTATTCCAGTTGAACCAGATCCGGCAGTTCCTGCAGCTGGTGTGCCACCGACTACCCAAATAGAACCGCGATCACTCGCTGCCCATTCATCTATTCCAATGGCGGCACAGTCTTGAAGGATAATGTCATGAGTAGTAGCACCAGAAGGAATCGTAAAAACTTCCGCCAGCTTGTCTGCATGATTCGTCCAGAAATTATAGAACAGACAATCTTTAAACCACATGTTTCGATCCAAAGCTGCTGTATCTACAAATTTCACCATTGTCTGAGAAGCGGTCTCACAAGCAGATCGGAACATGCATCGATGGAACTCATTTCTTGCAGCAGAACCGTCAAGGCGTAATGGAGAACCAGCGGTACGTACAACCGTATCCAAACCGATTGTACAATTCTCGAATCGACATTCCTCTGCTCCGTTAAGAAGCAGTGAGTAAGCCGTTGCACTTCCTTTTGCACTGGTTCCAACTTGACCTTGAATATCCACGTTGAAGAAATAATTTCTATCTCCGCTCACTGAAATAGCTCCACAACCTGCCAACGAAGTTTCCTGGTAAATTCTGAAGTTGGCAAAAATACAACCATCTGCTGTTACAGCTAAACCAGCAACTGTCGAATCAGTACCAGTCACAGTGATTCGTGCTCTTGAATTTGGGGTTGGAGCGGCAATACCCAGAAGATGTGTATGGCGCTTCTCCCAAGTAAGAGTATCACTGATCGTAAATGAAGTCGAAGTGCCAATCATAACAACGCAGTCATGTTTGTCCTCGACACATTTGTTATATGCAGCAAGTACTGTAGCCAAAGCTCGACTGGGAACTCTACCATCGTTGTTGTCAGAACCATTCTCCGCATCAACGTAGTAAACTTTCCCACCGAGCCCAGAAAACACTCCAGCAGATGCGTAGATCGGTGCATTAAATTTCCATCCACTTGGAGAAGGGTCAACACCTAAATTAAGAAGTCCACCTTTTGTACTCATTTAAATTACCTCCTAACTTATATCGGTAGCTAAAACTACCCATTGACCGCCCTGTGCCTGAAGGAAAGCATACTCTCCATCAGCATCGGGAGTTAAGTCTGACCAGTCTCCAATACTGTCATCTTCATCCTGAAGGGAAGCTCCACCATAATCTGCAAATCTAATTAGATAGATGTTTCCTTCTGCGGCTGAAACAGATGGTAACTCGATAACAAGGGCATCAGTTCCGTTGACATCGAGTATAAGCACATGGTCATAGACTTTCATTTTATATTTAAGCGCACCGTCAGCGCTATAACTATCACCATCTATGGTAATGTTTCCGCTACCATCGGTGGAGATAAAGCGTGTTCGGTACGGAATAGGAACTTGTCCAATCCCTATTCGACTTTGTTCGGATTGCATAATGAAATCTCCTTTATCGAATTAAATTTTCATTCTTCTTTGAGCTAAGGCACGAACGTCGTTTGGATCATCCTTACCTTTAGGAGTCGAACTCGACTTCCTACTTCTAAGTGTTCTACGATTTCCTTCTGTCTCTACTTCGACACCCATTTTTTTGAGTGATTCACGCACCTCCTTTCCGGCTTCTTCATAAGCCGTTAGTACTGGTTTCTCAGGATTAGCCGCTTTAATAGCGGACGCCCTTTGAGCAACGAAAGTTGCCGCAGGTAAAAGTTCTTCATTATTTCGCCAGAAAGCGTTAGCTGCATTAACTACTTCAATCTCTTCACGAACAGTCTTAGACATTTGATCTGGCATTGATTGCAAAATATCCTTCCTTGCCCGCTCATAAGTTGCTGAGGCTAATGCATTGGCGAAATCAACAAACTTGGAACGGTCCTTAAACATATTTGTGAACTCATCTCCTTCAGGAATTTTGATGTTTCCATCAGGAGGAACATGAGGAACCGGCTTTGGCTCAGGCTTCGGAACAGAACTTGGAGTTGGAGACGGAGCGGACTTGGATGTCAAACCTTTGGAAAGACGTTCAAGCTCTTGCAAAAACAACAGTCCTTGATTTACATTAACTGGATCCGGTTCTGGCTCTGGCTCTGGCTCTGGCTCTGGTTCAGGTTTCGGATCTGGTTCAGGTTTTGGGTCAACTTTCGGAATTCCCCCGCCTTTCTTAGGATCAGCAAAGTATAAAATTCCATAGCCATCAAACAATGGCTTCAAAAAATTAAATAAAAACAACATGACTATGTCTCCTTATTTTTAGTTAGTTTAATTTTTTCTTCATCTTCTATTCTTATCTGCTCAGACTTCACAGTTTCAATAAGATTAAAGATAAAATCAATTCTTTGAAACTGTCCTTGAAGCTGATGAAGTTCTTGCTCTCCTAACTGCTCTCCAGTAGGGTATCTTCTTCCTTGAGTAAGTTCTGCCATAATTTGTCTCTGATCAAGCACAAGCAATCCTTCTAACCATTTCCAAACTGGGTCTTTCTGGAAAGCATTAAATTGGTGAACAGTTGGATATCTAACTTCCTCTTCATCAAACTGAGCAGAAATAATCTTTTCAAATTGTTCTTTATTCATCTGGCTACTCCTAATTGTGCAGGAGTTACATAATTTCCTGCTTGTACTTGACTTTCAATTTGGCCTTCTGGTTCAATCCTCGCTTGCGGAGCTCTGCGCTTCATAAATTCCTGTGGATTCTTTGCTCCGAGCAATCTTGCAATATGTAACCAAACTCTGGTGAAATCAATTCTCTGATATAACTCCGGACTCGCTTGGGTAATTGCAAGAAGTTGTTGCCAAACTTCCGCAGTATCACCTTGAGGCAAGCTTCCATCACGAACCAAAATATCGTAGTTAATATCAAGTGCATCAGGACTTACAATTAACCCTTCTTCCGTAATTCCATATTCATCCCTTAAAACTTCTTCATAATCTCCAGCAGTTTTAACATAAGTTTCTTGGCTCATATATTGAATCGTATTAGAAGCCAACATATAAGCTAAATCAAAATGGCCTTGCATCTCAACAATCCTTGCATTCTTTTCAAGACGGCTTAAATTGCTCATTCGAGTATCTCTTGCCTCAGTAGCCGAAACTCTCTCGCCTCGTCTGTTTTGGAAACCTTGCATTTGATCAGTAGCGGCGGTAACTCTTTGCTTAATATCCATTAAAAATCCAATGTCAGTAATATTTCCTCTGGTGGCGTCCGATACCTGAAGTTGCATAATCGAATCTTTAACCCCACGCCCAAATGCCCTTGCTCTAAGGCGGGCAATCATACCGTATTTGGTATTAAGAACATCATTAATATTAATCATTGAAGGATCAATTACTAACATATTATTAATTGATTTTCTAAGCTCAATAACATGTGATGACCAAAGCCAGTCAACGGCGTGTTGAATAGGATACTCAATTTCCAGTAACGAAGTAGGAACAGTCGAGTGATCATCCGTATTGCTCGCCGTTACAGCGACTGGAATCCTACCGTGGTTATTAGCAAGCGGTTTTGCATAGATAATAACCCTATCTCCTGCAACTCCAAATTTCCAAATCTGAGTATATTTTTCTTTTCCAAGTTTAAAATCAGCAGGAATTAACTTTGCATACATCCACATTATATCAATAGGCTTAGTTTGTGGAAACATCCAGGGACTATCGTTAGGTTTCACTTTCGTTGTGGCGTATCTGCCAGTCGTTGTTTCAGTTGCAGAATAAAATAAGCTTTTTGTATCCACCATTTCCTTAAGATATTTTACATTAAAAACATCTGGGTCATCTCTTTCATAATCAGAAAGATCAAAGTAATTAGTCCTTTCCAAACCCCCAAAAAATACCATATCCTTTACTTTATGAATAGGTACATTTGGATCAGGCAAACAATTATAGGGATCAAAAGCAAACAATGAATTTCCTTCATAAACAGTTTGTAGTTGAGTATCATCCACTAATGAGCCAAACAAACTTTTTCTTTTTCTGGTAACGAAGGATTGTTCCTTAACAAATTCAACTCCAACTGCTCCGAATCCGTAAGTTACATCGTCCATCCAGTGAGTATGCAAATCAAGTCCCATTCTTCTTCTGCTCGCCTGTAATGAGATAAGTTTCTGAAGCATTATCGTTCCAAGTGCATCACGTGGATCAAACCAATCATATTTAAAAATCGGAGCTTCCATCAAAGCAGCCATCCGGTATGTCATAAGAGTTTCACGAGTAGCGTAACTTAAAGGAACCACCATACTTACTGGACGCCTTTTGTCTTCTTCCTTGTCTGATTGTTCTTCCTCTGACAAGTCAATATAAACATTCAACTTTCTGTCAAGTTCAGCCCAACTGGGATGGCGTACCCTCATTACATCATAGGATTCCTTTGCATAACCCAGAAGAATCTTAAGAATATCGGCGTGATCCTGTGAATCCGGATCTAAATTAACACGAGCAGGATAATTCTTATATCGAAAGTCTTCTTTAAAAGTAACTTTCGACTTGCCCATCTGATTGTAAAAGCTCGGTGAAGGCATTCAGTTTATTCTCCCTTACGTTCAAGAAATGAACGTGAGTTGTTAAAGATCATTGTATCCTACCCCCCATCTTTTGATTGGAGGCTCATTCTGTATAGAAGAATATTCTCTATCTTCGATGAGAGCTGGATCTTCTTCGTAACCAACGGATCCATCAGGGTCAATGTACATCAGAACTCTTTCAAGCATTGCTGGAAGATAGGCAGCTGCGTCTATCACGTCCCATTTTTCTGGGTGAGGATATGAAAGTTCCTGAGCTTCAAGTGCTCCACAACCTACTCGATTATGATAAACCAATCCTTGCTCGTAAAGTGGAAGTAAGCCAAGTTCTACCCTTCCGATTTTAGAGCCATCCTCTCCTGAAAAATCTCCATGACCACTCTTTGCTTTTAGTTCCTCGAAATGGTAAATCTTTCCTCCTCTACCGTGCATCATATTCTTGAAAGTATAAGACCCCCAACTTTCGAGCCCAGTTATTTCCATTCCAATTGCATCCACATTATACTGATCTGCCAAACGGAGTCCAGTAGCACAGACATCATTAGCATTTAAAAAATCCCCGAACGCTTGTCGAACATGATATTTTCTACGTTCGAAGTCGATTCCCCATACAACAAATCCACTCTGTGCATTTGCCATATTGTCCGTTTTTGCAGGATCAATGATGAGAATGTTAATAAGAAAAGAAAGACGTTTTACGAAATCTTCATCAGTTTCATTGTAATATTGGAATAAATCAGCGAACGATTGATTATCAGGAGAAGAAGGCAGAGACATAAATTCACGAGCAAAAATATCCATAATTTTCTTTTCTTTATGAGAAAAGATAAGGGCGTCCAATTTTTCCTGGCTCATGAACTCTGGCATTAAAGTTTTGAAATTATCATCACAAACTGACAGTCTGATACATTCCCAATCTGGATCTCTAAGAATATGAGCAAGCAGTGCATCTTCGTGCTTGATCGTGTCTATATAAAAAAACTCACAATTTTCCTCATACATATTTCTGGTGTTCATAAGGGGACCATAAAACCATTCTCTCAGTTTTCTTCTTTGAGTTTCATTTCTAATTTCTACAATGTTTTCAAGATCATCTGGAATCCACCTGTCGGGTCTGTAATGACCCCATTTTAAACCATTGACTTGTTGTCCAGCGCCACGAGGAAGAATGAAAGTTTGTCCATAAGCAACCCACGCCTTTTTAGAAAATTGAGTATCTGCAGAAGGATTATAAATAGTAGTTACAGGAGGAAACAGAACTGTAACATTTTCATTAGTAGTCACGTTTGTTTTTATAGATTCAGTACTCATCTCAGCTTTTGTGGTGCTATCAGATAGATAGCCTATAAAATGTTTGTCACCGAATAGAATGTCTTTAGAACAAACAAGTTCGGCAATAGAAGATTTGCCCCAACCACGAGGGGCAGAGACCGCTTTCTTCTTTGATTTGCAATTATCAATCAAATCAAAAACTTGTAAGTGAGCCTGAGTAAATTGAGAAGTAAAAATGTGAGGGTATAGAACTTTCCCAAGCAAAGCTGAATTTGTCTTACATTCAGCCATGAGATCGAGAAGGGAACTTTTATCCAGCTCGTTCAGTTCTATATCTATTTGTGCAGCTTCCTGATAATTCATCTTCTTTTTTTCATTTTTTGCCATTTTCAATTGGTTTAGGAATTCTCTAAAATTTCCTCTTTAACATCAAAACAAATATTTCTTTCTTTTTTTACCAAATCATAACCTTGAGCATACCATTCAAATCCAGCATTCTTCATTACCTTAACAATTAAATCATCAAGAATCTTATCTAATTCTCCGCTATAAGTTATTATTATTGTTTTCATTTCTTACTTATCCTTCCACCTTCTTTACGATTCTTCTTTTTACCTTTTTGTACAACAATATTTTTACTATTATTTGTTCCACCTTTTGACAAAGGTTTCTTATGATGTACCTCTTTGCCATCCCCAACTTTTAGTTTTTTCTTACGTCGAGCTTTGTTTCTGGTGGATCGTTTTTTAACTTGTTCCGGTTTACCATGAAATTGTTTATATTCACGTTTATAATTACGCTTCTTTGCCATCAGATTTTTCTTTTTTCTTTGTATAACCACGATATGGCTTTTTACCTAACCAGCAAATATGAACATATTCACCGGCTTTTAAATTCCACCTTTCATTTGGACCGGACACGGTAACAACCCTCCCACCCTTCTTCACGCAACTGTCAAATGCTTCTGGCATTTCTATTTTTCTCCATAATCTTAAAGAGATTGTAGCTCGGGCGGAATGAAAGGAACTGTAATTCCACCTTCTTGAAGCGTATCGGCTGCAAAATCCGATAATGATTGTAAGGTCTGATCATCATATTCATTGTCAGTACTTTCCACAATTTTATCGAAGTTGACATTAATGAGTACATAACCAGAATACAACCAACCTTTCTGTTCGGAGCTCAAAGAAGCTCCATCCACTTGTGAATCCGCTATGGATTTAACCGCACTCAAAATAAGCGGAAATGCAATCTTTACTAAATCATCAAAGAATCCCATGGTATATCCTCTCTGTTATATGAGTTTATTTCGTTGTAAGATAATTAATTATGAAAAAGACAAATCCTACTGTTTGAACCACAAAAACACTAACTACAATCCAAACAAATTTTACTACGTTTCTTATAACAACAGTATTTCTTTCCACTTGTTCGATAATCTTTTCTCCTTCAATCTTGTTTCTCAATTTTGTATTCATTCTTATTTCTTCATCAAGTCCCGCTCTACCTTCTTTACCTAAAATAATAGCTTCCAACTTATCGAATCTGTTTTTAAACTCTTCCAACGCCTTGATGGTTTGATTCAATTTCTGCAATAAAGTCTCTTCTATGGACATTGATTATTCCCTTATATTTCAATAACATCATTATGCAAAATGTGAGCAATTAATTTCGCCTCTTTCGGTTCTCCTAAATAAAGCAGGAAAAAGCCCCGTCCATCATCCTCGACCCACCAATTTTCCATTACCCATTCTTCTTTAAAATCGGATTTCGTTGCTTGATTTTTAAGAATAGTTATTAACTTTTCCCGATGTACAAAACTATTTAAAAGTAGTTTTCTCATATTATTTTACCGCATATACAAAATAATAACGTGGAAAAATTAAACTTAATATTTGTCTTATGCCGAATCGTTTAACAATTCTCACCTTTTTTTTCTTTACGATTACCCACCCACAATAACGGAGCAATTTGTCAAACTGCTGCGGATGAAATTCCTGATAATGTTGTTCATAAGGCTCCGTCGTCCAATGCGGAGAGGAGAACCAAACATTTAATGGAACAGACGCCAATAATTTTCCACTCAATCTTTTCAAAACTTGTGCAGGTTCAATCAAATGTTCCAATATTTCAAAAGCAGTTACCACGTTATAAAATTCCTTCTCAAGTTTTTCGGGTTCCAAATCCAGATCGTAATTTGTATTAACAACTTCAAATCCTCGTCTTTTCATTTTATGTGATAAATTATTTTTTGCTCCCAAATCAAGAATCGTTTCATAGGTTTTTACATAATTTTGTAAGAAATTTAGACTATAATCATATCTTGATTTTACGCCCCTGAAGTTGTTCAACGCAATCTCCATGTCAAAACTAACTTTCGATTTCTGAAGAATACTAATCCTGATTTTCTTACATCATAAAATTGTGCGGAGAATCCGATGCCAAACTTTGACAATAAATCAGTATGGAAAATAGCATCGAGCGTTGAAATATTTTTGCCGTTCTTATTGCCGATGGTCGGCGCTATGAAAATCCCTAATGGAAGGTTCTTGACTTTTGTCCATTCCACACCGCCCATAAGTGGCGTCTTTAAGGCTTCCCAATCGTTGTGGAAGTCGTAGCTCGCCAGTCCAGCCGCTGCTGCGAATTTGAAATCGCTGGCGATCGAGCTCTTGAAACTCAGCGCGAAGAGAATCAAGATTAAGAATATTATACATTTGTTCAACATGATATACCTCATCGGTTAAGTTTGCTTCGTTCGATAAATCCTGTGCATCCATTCTGATTAGCATCAAGATAACAATGATGATAATTAATAGCAATATTTTATCTTCTCTTGCTTTCATAATCTCTAAATGCTTTTAACATTATACAAAACTGATTTAGGATTAATAGAACTTCGCATACAAGCCAAAATACCAGCAGCTTCTAAATAATTCTCAACAAAAATGTGATTAGTTGGGATTGGCTTATTCAAGCAACAGTTATTTTCACGCACTGCAATAATGGGAATATTTCGCTCCTCACAAATTTTATGAGGCATCCCATAACAATTATTTGGAGAAATCAAAACATCCATAGGATAATTTAATTGTCGTCCATATGGATCAATACGAGGCGCTGTATTTAATCCTTTCAGAACACATGGCAAATATGTTGTAGACAATAATTCTGCACAAGTACGTGGTTGAGAAGAAATATTTTTATAATAAAAAATTAACTCTTTATCAAAAATAGTTTCTTCACGTTCCATTGGAGCATGAGCTACTGGTTTATTTATTGCCGTAGCGATTAATTTGGAAACGATTGCTTCAATTCCACCCCATGGATTAACTCCACCATTTTTAAAATAATTAAGAGCAATATCACGACTTAATTCGACTTCAGTATGAATGGCTAAAGCATCATAATCATATTGTTTTATTTGCTCAACTAACTCCTCAACCCCCGAATAACTTCCGCCCGCAGTTCCATCATTATTAAAACTTCCGTTCATAAGCAACGAAATGTCAAGTTCTTTGATTTCTATGTCAATTCCCAAGGTATGTTGAACTGCTGCAACCGCATTAATTGTATCTCCACGAATCGGTTTATTTACTACTAATAAAATTTTATTTTGACCAAGTTTTGAAAGCGCAATTTCTCCTTTCAAAAATCTATCAAGAATACTTCCCTCAACATACCACATATTTTCAGTCATTTCATTAATATCAGAAGCATTAACTACATTCGGATGTACAATTAAATTGTCACAAACAGATGCTAAAAGCCTCGCGGCAGGTGTAGCGTCCCCTGCATGACCACCAATAGTACATCCGATGCCGGTAGGAATAATCATAACAACATTAAATTCTCTCAAAATAACTCCATCGTTTTTCTACTCCTGCGAAAAAATTAGCACAAAATTCTCTTATCTGATTGGGATCAAATTCCTTACAAGAAAAAAAATCAATAAAAACTTTTCCTAATTTATCTAAACTGTGTATAACGATAGAACTTGTGGTTATAAATTGCACTGCCGATATTCCTGATAAATGAATAGGCACATGAATCATATCTTCTCCTTCGTAATCCCACCATGATAACTTTTCGGGCGTCATATTTGTAAATTGACAAAGCACTTTAAAAAACATTTTAATTGATTTTCTATTAAATTTCTTAATATCACAATCATGCAAATCTAATGAAAGAGAATATCCATAAACTTTATTCATAATCTCTAAATGCTTTCAATGTGTGTATGAAATGATAATTGAAATTGAACAACACCGGGTAAAAGATTATCCAAAAAAGCGGAATAGTCCACAGCATTATTATCAGTCCATATTTAAAATACATCGTCAATGCAAAACTGCCAGTAATGATTGTTCCATCGGTTAAATGAAAACCATCAAAAACATTCGCTCGCATAGTGACATCGTAATTGTTATAACTGCCTTTTAAAAATTGCCGCAACCACTCCGGCAATTTGGTCAGAATTGAAATCGAGAATCGGAACAAGATTATATCCCTTATGGTCTTCAATTCCAGGATAATCAAATAGACAATAATGATCTCAATCATTTAAACAAATCCGTCATAAGTTTCTCAAACACTAACCACCAATTGCGATAAGTGGAATAGCCTACAATAAGTTCAAAAATTATCCAAACCACAACCATAATAATTAAAACTAAAACAAAACAATGTATCATCTTAGAACTTATTTTATCCAACTTTTGTAATCTATTTTTCATTTTAGCCATCTTGACATCAAATTATCTTTCATTTACAAATTTAATCCAATCTAAATAAACTGTTTTATCTGCTGCTCCATTTTTCACAGCTACAATTGGAGACAATTCTTCACCATCTGGAAAACCAGCAACATCCGTTTCTACGGTAGATACTTGAGTGCCATTTATATAAATATCAACAGTAGTAACTCCATCAAAATGCAATCCAGCGGTAAAATATGCGGTAGTAATAACAGACAATGTGTCAGTAACGAATGCGCTTCCACTTGTTTGATAAATAAATGTCACCGTATCTGGATTAGCTTCAAATACACAAAACCCAACCACATCTTTATCCGCCACATCAGCGCCATCATCATTAAGAAAATCAGCAGCAGAAGAACCTTCTTCTGCCAATCCAACAAATATAATACCGGCATCCGTTACCGCATCTGTGGATATTCTAAATTCAACCCAACTTTGTAAACCACTATCCCCTGTATACTCAATAAATGTCTCTGTACCAAGCTCCCCAAGTTGAAAATAAATTTCATTATTGCTTGCAGTAACCGGAGTAACACTTACGATACCACCAAGATTACCCGCGGCGGAAGCTATAACATAAGAAGCATCTCCAGTAGCCTTCCATCCTTCCCAAGCATTAGTTGTAACTACAAATGGAATCCCAATAAAATCTTCAAAATATCGAAAACTTCCAGATGGATCAGATATTGGCAAAGGACAATTAGCCCAAAATCCTTGACCTTGTTTAATATAATCAATGTTAAAAGTAAGAGTATCAACATGCCAAACCATCGAAGAATCATCAGAAGAATACATAAGATTATATCTATTTCTAAAACTAAGAGACCAATCTGCATAAAAAGAAGCTCCACGTGAAAACACGGGTCTATTGTATACGCTGCCAATATTTCTACCAAATGGACCAATCCCTTCACCGTCTTGAGAAAACAAATATAATGGAATTACCATTAACAATACTAAAATAAAACTAAATAATTTATTCATCCTACAACCTCTTAATTATTAATTAAACATTTATTATTTACGAAAGCCATGCTCTTCTTTCTATTGGTATATCATCGTACCATGCCGATCTTGCTGAAATTTGTCCCATTGGCCTAATAAAATCAAAATCAATAAAAGCGGGAAATTTTAAATGTGAACAAAAATACGTTAAAGCGTCAGCAAGATCATCAGTGTCCCAATATCCTAAATACATTAATTCATCAACAGTTTCTTTAAATTCAGATGGATTTCCAACAAAATATAATTTCTCTCCAGTAATATATGGAGCCAATGTACCAGAAATTACCTGTTCTTTTTGCTCGCTTCTTGGTTCTTGATACACTTTTAATTTGCTATATTCTTTCTCTCCATCTTTATTCTTTTCATGCACAACTAAATGTTTTAAAATTCTCCCAAACCATTTCTGAAAATGCTGACCATCAAACGTTCCTGATTCAAAATTATATTTATTATGTTTTGTTAATATCCATTTTCCAATAATAAAAGGATCAGGTTCTTTTGTTCTATAAGGAGGCAATACATACACATTTCCCCAAGGATCAGTAAATCCAATAAAAAATGCTCTCCAATCAGCACTCGTTGCTTCGCTTACAGCAAGGTCGCCACCAATAAATGAAAGAACATTACAAACTTTTCTTCCATTTGGAAATACAAATGGACTTTCAACGTTTGCTTCAAGAATAAGTTCATTAAACAAATATTTAATTTCTAATCCTTGAACATACCGAAATTCTGTAAATACTCTGGATTCATTTGTTTTAGGAATATTATATCGTTCTTGCCAAAAAGAAGGCAATACCCCAACGGCAGCAGCTTCTTCTCTTTTATCGCAAAAATATTCATAATCATAAATACCTTGCCATAAAGCTACTTCCGGGGTTTCCTGTCCTTTAAAATATTTATGTCCATCAATACCAATTTGATCCTGTGTAAAATATTCTGATCTTGGATTAAATCTATATTCTTTTGGAAATTCACTTGGAAGCAAATCGTTTAACTTTAAAATATTTTCAATCGTATCTGTTGATCTTTCCATCGGAATTTTAAACCAAGAATCAGATTGTTTTAATTTTAACAAATAAGAACCAAAATGACAAATAGTTCCAACTGCGATAAATTGACAATCAATATCTCCGGCAGGAATAATTTCTTCAAAAATATCTTCAATTAATTTTTGCCGCAACTCCAACGTATTGGTATTCTTTCTGTCTTCAACATCATCAAATATAATTAAATCTGGTCGATCATCAACACTAAGCAATCCTCTATTAGCGGATTTAATAGAAGATGCCATAATTCTAATACCCCAAGGTTCTATGTAAATTTCTTTAAAATTCCAAACACGTGATCTCTTTTTACCATCTTCTTCAACATATTCAAATGACTCATTTACATCTTTAATATCAACGGCTCGGCCGATATCACCATAATATGTTCGCATTTTTCTACTTTGTAAATAAACACGAATACGCATTAAAAATTTAACGGCCTGTCCACCAGTTGAAGATAAAATAAGAATGTACTTTTTCTTCTTAATAAGAATACAATACATTACATAAAGGAAAGTTATTACAGTAGATTTGGCATGGAACCGGGGAAGTTGAACAATTATTTTTAAATGATTAATTAACGCCCAAAGAATATATCTGGCAAATATAGATAATTCTCCGCCAGCCCTACGAAAAGCATAAGGAAATAACACTTTAACCATGGCATTTCCAGCTTTGCCCCAAATAGGTTCAGTGTTAATAATATCCCTAAATTGTTGTTTTTTATCAGAATCCATTATTCTTCAATTTTTTCCAAATCATTTGTTACTTCTACTTCTTCAACATCCCTAAACTTTGCTGGAATCGCTTTCCCATTTCCTTCCCCAAGTTGTTTTGCATCCTCAAGCGTTGGCAAATTATTCATTAACCCAAGCAAACGATTAATCCTTTCCCTACGCTTTGGGTCTTTATCATATTCACTTTTGGCCATATCAACAAAATTATCTACAACAAATTCTGGCGATGCCCCCCTCTCTTTTAACAAATCCGCTAATTGTTTTGCTACTTCACTCATGATTGGCTCGCTTTTCATAATTAAGACGACTTTCTGCCAACTTGCATCATTCCCATAGGCAGACCTATAAGCCATCATTACAATTTCTTTATTAAATGCTCCATATTGTTTAATAAGAGCGACTATAAATGTAACTAATAATTTAATTCTTTTTTGATTAATGTTACTTTTAACTTGATATGCTTCTGATGTTGAAATATGATATTGTCCTTTTAAATCTGTCCCATCAAATAATTTAGTTTTTCTTCCAAATTTATCTACAAAATATGTTCCAGTAGCAGTTCTAATATGCGACAAATCTCCTTTTAATGAATCACACCTCCAAAGCACTTGCATAATCCAAAATTCTTCCAATGGACCAGGTACTTCCGTTATAACCCAATCGTTTTTTTGGGCATAAACATTTGGAACAAAATAATGTTTTTCTGATTTAAGTGGAATGCGCCAATCTTTGCGAGGATCAATATTTTTTTGAATTGCTTGTTCGAGTGTGTAAATTTCAGCATAATGAACTCCATTATAAAATTTAGACAACCCCAACCATTGCCAACGTTCATTTTCTTTTTTTCTTAAACAACGAAATCTAATTCCTTCTTCACTAAAATTACTTTTAAACAACCCGACTTCACGTTCTTTTTCATTATAAATACTCATTCTGATATACAATGTAGAGTTTTGAGCTCTCTAATTCAATCAATTTTAAATTGTTAATATAACTTATTGATTTTATTAAACTTAACTCAAAAAATAAAAAACTTGACTATATTTATTATATTTATTATATTTATTTATGATATTTAAAGACAGGAAAATATAACATGGGATATAAAACAACAAAATATGTTATGGACTTTGAAACATCAACACAACGCAGTCAATTTAAATCTGCTGCCGCTACTCTTGGAATATCTATAAATGAGTTGTTACTTCATAGTATCAAACAAACACTGATAGAATATTCAAAAGGAAAATTAACCAAAAAGAATTTTCAACAGAAACATGAATTATTAATGGAGGCATAATGTCAAATGAATATAAAGAACCAGAAGATTTAAACAATATATCAGAAGATTTATTGTCCCTTGCTGGGATATGGCAAGTATTAAAAAATCTTAACGTAGGACAAAAATTTGTTATCCATTTCAAAAATGGTCAAAAAATTTCTGGAAAGAAACATCACTTTGACGATGAATCTGGAATCATTAGTTTACAATCAGAATTTGATGTCCCGGTAATGTCGACAATAGAAACAGAAAAACCACAATTTGAAAAACAAATATTAATTTTTAGATACAGAATAACTGAAATCATGGGAATTGGAACATTTCCAAATATTTGAAAATAACATGACAAACACAAAATTATTTCATCAAATAAACATAATAGCATCGCAAAATAAAAACACATTAATAAAAACACCAATCTTACATCAAGAAGAATTTTATATCTTTGAACGCTTTATAGAAAAAAAAGAATTAAAATTTAGTGGAACACGAATAATTCTTGAACCTTATAATATGTTAATAATTTGGAATTAAACTATGAAAACCCATGAATGGCAGCCATATCTTAAAATATTAGATATACAAGAAATAGACAATTTTCAACCATTTAAATATGTCTATGCTATTTCACAAACACAAAAAGCAATATTATTTAAACTTAAAAACCATTTAACTTCATTTGTACCTAAATCCGTATTAAGAATCGACAACCATGGAGTATCTCCAAATGGTAAAAAAAATTGGATTTGGATACACAAGAACTGGATTGATAAAATAATAGCAGAACATGCAAACAAGAAGATAAATATATGAAACGAATAATAATTAGTAACAATATAACATCACCATCAGGAACATCCGGAGCTGGGATACAATTAGAAATAGATGGTAAAATTAAAAAATCTGTTATAGTAATACCAAATGAACTAATCCCATTAAAACAAAAAATTGCATTAGCAAAATTGTCTATTAAAGAAATATTTCAATCCAATCAAAAAGTTAAAACAGCAAGTCAAATATCATTATTAACTTGGGAATATTATAAAAAATATTTGGAAAAATAATAGGAGAATAAAAATGCCGATGAAAAATAAGTTGGAAAAAGCGCAAATCTAACAAACGAGGCTCTCTATGACTGATAAAAAAATAATTGAATTACTAAAAAAACATGGAATAGAAGTTGAACTTGGCTCTACATATTCCGTGCGATGTCAAATAGCCCAAATTATAAATGCAATAAAAGAAATCTCAGCCCCTTCCGTTCGGGAGCAGCCAGTGGTTAGCCTGCCCCTTAATGAATATGAACAAATGAAGCAACGATTAATATCTCTTGACAACTTTATCAATGACATGGAAGACAAAATAAAGAAAAATCACCATAACAAAAATTATAATAGTCTGGTTTGGGATTGGATACAACAATTAAAGGCGGTATAACGTTGATGCTCACCGGAAGGTGGGTTTCGAGCAATGAACTAAAAAAGCAAGGAGAACTAAAAAATGAAGAAGCAGCCAGCGAACTTGATAAAAGATTTGATAAAATTGTTAGACGGAGAATACGCACCTCCGTTTGCAAAAATACCAGAAGAATACAGAAAGGATTTCATGAGTTGGACAGGCGAAATCAAACAACAAGAATGGACCAATTGGGAGCGGGCGTGGCAAATATACAATAGGGAATACATAGTATATGTTTTGCAAAATTTACTTTTATTTCAGGAGAAAAAATGAATA
>Ga0209641_10000220_pt1 | contig 48914 bp, 77 predicted proteins | sample RifCSP16_1_FD_184022 | JGI IMG/M metagenome (GOLD analysis project Ga0209641, IMG submission 184022) | Soil microbial communities from Rifle, Colorado - Rifle CSP2_sed 16_1 (SPAdes) (version 2) | ecosystem: Environmental > Terrestrial > Deep subsurface > Rock core/Sediment | place: Rifle... | reverse complement strand
CTTATAATCATGCATTGAAAAAATAATGACATGGCTCGATGATTTAGTTAATGAGCATAAAGCATTTGAAGCTCCTCTTAATTTTTGGCGCTGGGCTGCATTATCAGCAGTAAGTGCAGTAGTTAAGGATAATTTATGGATCTCTAGAATTCAGTTCTTGCAATACCCAAATATATTCGTCCTTCTTTATGCAGATTCAGGCTTAAAGAAAGGCGGACCTATATTTATGGCTAAGCAATTAGTAACTAAAGTAAATAATACTAAAATTGTTTCGGGTAGAAGTAGCATACAAGGAATTCTCAAGAAACTCGGAACTGCTGAATCCAGACCCGGCGGAGTAGTTATTAATAAAGCAACTGGATTTATCTGCGCGAGTGAATTATCATCAGCATTAGTTAAAGATGAAGCAGCACTAGATATATTAACAGATTTATTTGATAGGTCATGGAATCCGGGTAATTATGAATCATTACTTAAACAAGAATCATTTAATCTAAAAGATCCAACAATTACTATGTTAGGTGGTATTAATGAAGCTCATGCAGAAGCATTATTTGCTACAAAAGATTTACATGGTGGATTTATTGGTAGAAGTTTTATTATACATGAATCAAAAAGAAATGCTATTAATTCTCTAGTAAGTGAAACAGATTTAGAAATTGATACGCAAATAGATTATACAAAATACTCTGATTACCTACAAACTATTGCATTATTAAGGGGACCATTTAAGCCACTTACTAAACAAACTATATCAGGTAGATTCTTTGATGATTGGTATAATGATTTAGTTAAGAATATTGAAAAGAAAGAAATTAAAGATCCTACAGGTACCTTAAATCGCGCGTCAGAATCAGTTATTAAAATTTCTATGTTGTTATCATTAATTCGTGAACCAAACTTAGAAATAGGAATAAAGGATTTAGAAATAGCAATTAAGATGTATGAATCTTTAGTCGGTAATATGCGAAAGACTACTTCTGCTCAAGGTGAAGCACGTTGGATGAGACAAAAAGCAGAAATAATGAATGAACTCCGAACGCGAGATAATCATATGATAAGTAGAATACAATTAAATAAGAATTTTTGGACCTCAGCTAATAGTCAAGATTGGGATTTAATTATGGAATCTTTAAGAGATGGTGGATGGGTTACATTTGAAATGGTTGGGCCTAATTTGATGTATGTTATGCCTGAGGAAAGAGCAATTGAATTGAATGAGAGAATGAAAGGGAAGAATTAATCATGGAAATCAATCTTGTAATTGACATGCTACTAAAAATAAAAGAACAACATGGAAACATTCAAGTTTATTTTGATTGCCCAGAATGTAATAAATCATTTGTACCAAATAGAATTGTTCCTATAGCTAAAATGTCTGAAATTAAAACTTAGAAATTAATCCGGGGATGATGGAATAGCAGACATTACAGACTTAAAATCTGTTGGTAGAAATACCGTGTGGGTGCGAATCCCACTCCCCGGACCAAATAATTTTATGTATTACTATTGTTTAAAATGCAAAACTAGAGTTTCTGAAAAAGATATAATTATGGAACCTACCATGAATGGTGATTATAATTATAAGCATATGCTTTATTATTTACAAAGTGGAAAGAAAGATTATGTTTTGCATCCAGCAAGGAAAGTTTTTGAAAAGGAAATAAAATGCCAATCGAACTCTCAGAATTTCCAGTAAAAGAAAAGAAACCAGATAGATATAATTCCCTATTTGATGGTAAAATATGGAAGGTTCATCCATCTGAATATGATTATGATGTTGAGGATATAAAAGCATTTATAGCCTCAATTAAAAATTCAGCAGCTAAACAAAAGATTTATTTGAAAACTTTTATAACTGCTGATGATCACGTAATACTTTCTAAGCAACCTGATGGATATATTCCTAGAAAAATTACTAGAAAGAAAAAGGAAAATGAATTGGTAATTGAACACATTGGAAAGGAAGATCTATAATGCCTAAGACTTTATCAGGAATTTTTGCTGATGTGTGCTATGCTCCATTTCCCACAATTGTGATAATTGAAGATGACTACAAAACAGTCCATTATAAAAATCTTCTTACTGGAGATGTATTTCGCACTGTTTCTCTGCAATTTGATTCATTATTCTTGCGGACTGCCTCCAAAGTAACTGAGATTAGATGCGTAGCGCAGATAGCAATTAGTCAGCATGTAAATAAATTAGCAATTATTTATAATGATGGTCATATAGAAATTACTCAACACAATTGCTCAGGCCAAGAGGGATGTTATATTCAATGCTTAAATGATAAGTTTGAAATCTATTGCAAGATTGATAGTTGGAACTATATCATAATTTTAGAAGATGGAACATTTACTGATCCAATTCCTATTCCATTTCCAGAAGGAACAGTTCAAGGAATAATTGATATTCTTCATGGTTGCCCCGGCTATGCAAATGGAACTATTTTTTGGGGTGAAGAAAGAACTAGAGAAGTAGGAGGATTGAAATTTGTATATCCAGTTTATAGAAATGGAGTTACTTTTGGTCAAGAGTATTCAAAGGTAGATAGATTAGTTGGTAATGATAATGTAACTACACAAAACTTCCTCGCGCTTGATAATAAATTGGGTAAGTATCCTCATTTAGCAACCGATAGTTATCAATATTTATCCTGCTGGGCAGAATTAAATAATGTTATTGGTTATGAATTCTATCCACCATTTCCTCCATATACACCTCCAATTGTAATTGATGATCCTGTTCCTACTGAACCTGAATCAGAAAAAGTAGATATTCCATACTTTGCAAAAGCAAATCATAACTTTGACTTAATGATTCCAGGTAGTCCATCTGATAAAAAGCGATTAACTTGGATAGGAGATTCTAATCCTACTGAATCCAATGTAGTGGGACTATTCTTTACTTACTCACAAGAATCAATACCAGATGCAGTAGCTATTTGTAAAGCAATTAAGAAGCCATTATGCTTTTATGTTGATGGTAATGATTTTGGTTCAAATCATGAATCTATTTGTAAAGATATTGAAACTGCTAATCAAATAGAAGTTTGGAGATCATGGAATTGCTATCCAAAGGATTCACAATACAATGAAAGTCCTCCTTATGATAGTTTATTAAGAATCCAAAATGATAACCTTTCTCGAACTACTGGTAAGGTAGCACCTTGGTTTGCATTTTATAGGCAGATTTATCAGGTGGTTCCTGAGCCAAAATTCACATTAAAACTATCTACTGTAGTTTCAGCTTTGGACCACTTATGGCAAATCTTTGCACAGAATAATAGATGTGTAGGAATCAATGGATTTACCTATGATCGCGCGAATGGAAAAGATGGAGTTATTGCTTGGAAGGAATTACAAGAATGCGAAAGATTAATGAGAGAAAATATTCCTCAAATTGTTATTGTTCCAATTCCTCCACCAGTAGTAATAACTAAGAAGAAATCATTTTGGGAAAAGTTGCTTGATTTGTTGAGAGGCAGGAAATAATGTTACCAAAACAAGAAGCTCACTTACAATCTGTTAAAGATAGATTTACTAATCTAGTAGATTCCAAATATAGAAAAGGCCAACAAGAACACGGAGGAGATTTAATAGATAAAAATATTGAAGACATTATTGATTTCTCTATAGAAGAAGCTATTGATATGGTAGTATATTTATTTACCATAAAAGAACAGTTAGAAAAAGCTAAATTAAAGAATCATATTAGTAACTTAGCAACTATTAGAGAGACTAAGATTTAATAAATTTTCATCTCAGGTTGTTCTTTACCAAATAATTTATGACCCTGACCTCTTTCATCATAAATTTGAGTACCCATACCAACAGAAGATGGAATTAATGCTGGTAATAAGGTAGGATCTTCTTGAATTAAGTCAGATAAATCTTGTAAAATAATAGGGGTGAATAATTTCATAGTTCTATCAACAATATCAAAAGGCATATTCTTAGTAGCAAAAAATGGGTCACTAACAAAACCTGGAGTTGGAGCTAACTTATTTCGTACAAATCTAATAATAGCTTCTCCACGCGTTTGTGATCCAAATTTCTCGCCATATTCACTTGTTTTACCACTAGTAGATGATGTATAACCACCACCTAATGACTGTGGTCTAAGTCTACTCAATAAAACTAGATATTGCTGAAATCCAGCACCAGGATCTAATCTGGTATTACCAATTTTAACCTTACCAAAATCAGCACTATTAGAATCAGATGTAGCTTTACCACCAGCTAATTTCCCTAGCTGTTCCATAGTAAACCATGCACTAGCCATAGAAATTATCGATTTTAAATATTGCTTACGAATAAATGCTGGCTTACTAATATAGTTTGCAGGATTCATCATTTGAACGCGCGAAGCAATAAATCTAGGAGCAAATAATCCAGTATTTAATGCAACAGCATATTTTTCTAAACTACCTAAACTACCTCTACCAGATGCATTATTAATATATCCAGCAATATCTCTTGCAAAAGGAATATTAGTTCTTGGATTAAGCCTTTCAACTTGAGCTAATTCTACTGGAGTTTTAGCAATTAACTTTGTTGATTCATAGATTCTCTCGGTATCCTTAATTAAAGAATTAAAATTATCTGCCCTAAGTTTATTTGCAAATGCTGTATAAGCACGATTAGATGCTCGAATACCAGGAATCTTTTCAGCAAAAGTTGACATTATCTGTTCTTCGCGACTAGATAAGTCAGTTAAATCAGTTACTGCTAAACCAGCTTCTTCAGCAAAAGAAGGTCTAAATTCTCCATTTGGGGCTTTTCTTGGTTTAAAATTTGGATGTTCTACAATTGAATCAATAACTCCTCTATATGATTTCTCAGATCCATATGATCTTAACATATCATCCCAAGAAGTCCACCATCCTTTTGTATGTATTAATCCTAGTCCTTGTCTAAATGGAAAAGAAATATCATATGCAGCTTGAATAGCGCGCGGAAGATTTACTGATTCTTGAATTAAACTTCTTCTAATATCAATCTTTGGTAAATTTGTTTTAATATTAGCAATTGAATCTTTACCAAATACTGATTCAAGTAATTTAATTTCGCTATCTTGTGGTACTCTACCTTCAATAATCTTAACTAATCCTGATGTTGCTGATTCCTTTTGAAATCTCATTAATGTTGGAAATTCATTAATTGTATCAACTAATGAATCTACATCAATTTGGTCCAACTTTAGTGGTTCAGTACTAACTTTAGTATATTCACCTTTTAATTTACCAAGCCTCTGGTAATGACCGGCTAATCCTTTAGTAGTAACTGTTTCTGCTTCTCCTACGCGCTTAGCACGTTCAATAGAATAAATCTGTGCCTGAAGTTTATTTAATGGCTTGGCTTGTTGAGTTGCTTCAACTAATCTATCAATTGGAGTTTTTTGATTAGGAACTTCTGGTATTTTTTCAATAGGAAGATTTTCTTGAATTGGTAAAGATTCAGGAATTACTTCTTGTTTATTCAAAGGCAAATCAAATTCAGTTTTTGGAATTTCTGCTACTGGTAATTTAGCTTTTGGCTTAATTCCCGCACCATATTTTAAACCTAATCCACCACCAATAGCCTCAGCACCACCTAATAATCTTTCTCCAATAGAGGAATCTGGTTTTAATAAATTATATCCACCTTCAGCTACTAATGGAGCAGAACCAACTTTAACAGCAGTATTTAATCCTTTTGCCAAACCAGATAATCCCATTTTAGCAGCAGTACTAGCACCACCTGTTGCTAAAGTCATTCCAATATTTAATGGACTAGTTAATCCTGAAGATAAATCAGAACCAATACCACGAACTTTCTCTTGAAAATCTGGTAAGATATTTGATTTAGGAACAACAATATTACCAATAGCGCGCATGAATTCTGGTGAGATTAATCCCTTATTAAGATAATCCCATGCAGAACCAATAATTCCTTTTGATTCTTTTGGAGGAGTAATTTCTTTAGTTGGTTCTTCTAATCCAACAGGATTACCATTATCATCTAAATAAACTGGCTTTGATGGATTACCCTGTTCATCTAGATATTGCTGCATTATTGAGCCACCCAACCTTTACCATCCCAAACACCAATTTTACCATTTGGAAATGTTTTCTTATCTCCGACTTTATGAATATTAACATTTGATAAATTTGGATTAACTGTTACAGATTGATTTTGATTAGTTGGAGTAGTTGTTCTTGTAACCGTAGTAGCTGGAGGCTTAATTGATTGTAACAAATAGTTCCGAATTTCATCATAAGTTTTCTGATCTGGTCCTGTTGGTTTTCCACTCCACCAACTAGTTCCAGGTTTAACAATTTCAATATCACCAGTATTAGCATCAACAGTTACAAAATCAGCCCATTCAGGTTTATCAATCTTTAACTGCTTAACTCTATTTTCTAATGCTACTTTCTGTTGACTAGGTAACATACTTGTAGATGATGAACTACCTGATGGAGTAGCTTTTGTAGTTCTTGCTTGTTCTCCGCGCGCTATAATTTGCTTATCTTCAATTGCTCCGCGTTGATTGATTAAATCAGATTGAACATCTCCTGATGCTTCGATTCTTGTAATAGCAGCATCTAGTTGCAGATTAATCTTATCTAAATCACTAAGCATACCAGATGCAATTCCAGTATCAATTTTCTTAGTTGGATCAATTGGATTAACAGCAAATACATTCCCACCGCGTTCAGTTACAAATTTCCATGTAGGATTATCTTGTTTGAATCTAAGAATCTCAGTTCTCTTTTGCTGATCTTCAAGTTTCCTGATATTTATTAATTCTGTTTCTCTATTCCTTCTTTCTAATTCTTCTTGCCTTCTAATTGCCAATTCATTAGTTCTTGTATTCTGAGCAAACATTCTTTCTTGAGTATTAGCCAATCTTTCATTATCTGCTGCTTGTTGTGCAGGTGTAATTCTATCTTTCCAGGATTTCATTTTATCTTCATAACCTGGATACATTACACCACCAAATGCTTGTTGCCCACCACCACTACCGAATGCATCAGCAAGAGTTCCAAGAGCAACAGCACTAATTTTACGACCTAATCCAGCTTTTGGCTTTTCAGGATATTCATTCATTAAAGCATTAAATCTTGCATTTGCTGAAGTTTCTGGTTGATACTCAAATTGATCCTCTGGCCTAAATTGTGGGGGCATTTCTGGTGCTTTAGATTCAGGATATGGTGCTAAACCATTAAAACTATTAATCAATTCTTCATTAGAAATTGGTTCTTGATCAATATTATATGGTCCACTTCTATTAGGATCTAGGCCACCAAAATTCATATAGGAATCATCAGGTTGTGAATTATCAAACATATTCCTAATACGATTTCGATTAAAAAGAGAAGTAAAGTCCATAATTACTTCACCTTTCCTTTAGCAGCAGCTAGAGTAACACCCATCACATCAGCTAAATGTAATGTTTTTCCATCTCCAACACCAAAGATTCTCTTAAAATCTTCAGCCATTGGTCCCATATGTTTTGTTTTGTTACCCTTATATTTCCAGTTATATAGATTTAATTTCTTTAATCCTGCTAAAGCTCTAGTTCTATCAAGGGGTTCAATATCTTCTTTTAATTCTTTACTAGATACTGCCATTCCAACATAAGGTGCAGCAGTTCCAGCTACTTTTAATGCTTTTTCCCACCAAGGTGTTCCTTTTTGATTTTTACTTTGCTCAATTCGTTGCTGATTACCACCTAGATATTGATCACCAAACATATCAGGCATTCCTGGAGTAGTTCCATAAAGATTAGCCATACCTCCTGCGCGATTAAAATCTATTCCAGAACTTGCATTTCCAGAATTTAATAATCCAGATAAGCCAGCCATCTTACCTTGCTGCATCCTTTCTTGAATCATACCTTCAGCATTAACTGATGCATCTGATAAACCATAACCTAAATCTCTATTCATCTTAGATTGAGCAGCAGCAAAATTTGGACTAGCACCTCCTAATGATCTGCTACGATTTAATTCTGATTGCGCTCTACCAAATACTGCTCTTGTTGGTGCTAATGCTCTAGCTCTTACTGCATCAGGATTAAATCCTCCAGTATCAGCCATTGACTGAAAACCACCAGCAGCACTATTAATATAACCTTGGCCTTGTTGACCAGCAGTTCTATACTGGTCCATAATATTACCATAATCTAGTTTAGCCCGGTCTACTGATTCATTATAATTCTTCTGTGTTTGATCAGTAAATTGATTAGTGCTAGTTTCAACTCTCTGTCTTTGAGCTTCTTTTGCACGACCAGCATCGCCTTTTGCCATGATTATAACTCCAAAACTAATGCATTACCTTTTGTTGATTTAAAACCATGCTTCTTTAATCTTCTTAACCAAGATTCATTTCCTTGCACAAAACAATGAAGTTGATCATAGCCTTCTACAGCAACTTGTAAACTTAATGCAGTTAATAATTTCTCTAATGCTTCATATCTATCTTGGAGATTATAATTCATATTAGTAATTGCTACTGCTTCTACAATTAACTTATTTCCACCGAAAGTAATGATTTCCTTTTTACTATCCTCAACGATAAAAGTATTAAAAAACTTACTAAAATCAGGAAACTCGAACTGGTCTTTAAAAAATTTATTATGAAGTTCCCTAATTTTTTCCAAATCATATTCTTTTGCAAGTCTGATATTCATGTTAAAAATGTATGATTACCAATTAATCGAGTCATTGTTAATTTCTTTGCCCATTGCACATTACCAGAAGAATAAAGTGCATTTGTTAAATAATGATCTGCTCCACGAGTATTATCAAGAATATGATCTTGAATAATTCCTTTTGCAACCCAAATAGCTTGATTAATAAATATGTTATCAATAGGTTCACCTAATTTCATCTTATCTCCAAACTCTTTTAATACTGGAAGATTTGGATCATCTTCATTCCAACAAGAAAATTGTTTTGGAGCTAAACAAATTTCTTCATAAGTTTTATTTCTTCGCGCTACACGATTTCTAATTACACATGCAACAGCAATCTGACCTTGAATTGGCTCACCGCGTGATTCACCATAAATAGTTAATGCTAATACTTCTGTAGCAGTTAAATCCATGAATCACCATTGATAAAATAAACCATCTACTGGAGATTTGAAAACTCGATAAATTCCATAATCAGTATTAATAACTGGATTAACAACGCCCTCAACAGTTCCAGTTAAAGTTATGTTATTTGCTAGTGCATTACCAGATATATCCTTGAAAATTACCATTTTAGGAGCAAATACATATAGAGCTAATTCAAATGTAACTGGCGCGCTTGATGTATCTACTTCCCAAACTACAATTGCTCTTAGCGCGTCGAATTGAATTTGGATATTATTAAATGTTTCTATATCCAAGTCTTGTTTCTTTTTACCACCATCAATTATTCCAAGAATAGTTTGATAAGCAGCATTATTATCTTTCTGAAATTTACTCTTGACTAAAATTGCTTTTAGTTGAGCATAATTAACTAATGCCATAACTAAGCCGGATAATCAGTATACATTTCCTTAACAAAAACTATAATTGAGTTAATTCTCATTACCTCATCAATTTCATCTGTTGAGCCTTTTAATTTACCATATTGACTTATAAAGTTACTCAAACGCGTTTTTTCTCGCGAATCAGTTAAACTCATAGCAATTGGAACAAGAGTTTGGGTAAGAATATTATTATAACCTTGAAACTCCAAATCAAGATTTCCTGCACCAACTACTCTGATACGAGTAATACCAAAATGAATAATATTGCTTGAGCCCTGACCCATTATTTATCTCCTAAGAATGCTGTGATAAAAAATGGAGTAGGTAATTTAACTCCAACATCATTAGTTAATCCAGGAGTTACTTTTCTTAATCCACCACCAGAATTTTGATTAAGAACTAATACTGTAACATTTTCTCCAGGCGCGACAGTAATAGCAGTTATAGGTGATCCATTACTAACTAAATAAGTCGGAGATTGATTAGTAATTGGTAATGGAAATTCTTCTACATCATATAGAGTTCCAGGAATTAATCCACTAAATACCCGCGCGTTTTCTGATAATAATGTCCATGTAGATGGTGATAAAGTATTACTTCTAAAATTAAATACTGTAACTAAATCTAATGGATCTGTAACTTTTGCTACAGTAATAGTTCCCTTTTGAGTATTAGTTACTGTTACTGTAACTGTTTCTCCAACAGCTACTGAAATATTTGTATTATCATCTAATGGATCATTACTAACATCATAAGTTGTTATAAAATCTGAATCTGGAGTTTCTACAATTGAATATCCACTACCTGCTGGAACATTTAAATAAGTTTGACTACCACCATCTATTAATGAAAATGTTCCAGGTGCTAATCCACCACCAGCAGTAAAATCAAAACTATCAATTAATCCAGTTGGATCAGTTACTTTATTTACAATTATTGTTCCAGTTGCTGCTGCTCCAGTTCTAACAATCCAGAATGGACAACTAAAACTTACTCCAAATCTACTAATAGGAGTTGCAGTTTCTGCCGCGCGATAAGTTCCTGTTTCATAATGAATCTGTTCAACTTCAGCTAATGTAGAACCATCTGATATTTTAATATTCCTAAATACTACATGCTGCGGACTAACCGCTGGCAAATGAAACATAATCCAAAAACTATCTGGATTATCAACTGCTTGGGCAAGCCTAGGAAATGTTGATGCGGGATAACCAATTACTCCAATATTGTAAGTATTAAGTAATGCCCCAGCAGTAGAGAACTGTTTTACAAGAACATCTAATGCAGGATTACTTGGAAAATATAATGCTAATAAGGTATCATCATCTAAATAAAGTAAATCACTACTATCATAACCTGCTAATGTAGCTACTAAATCTGGTCCTGCAATATCTAATACTAAATCCCACGTTTTAATTGCAATATCGGGGGCACCAGCAAATTGCCAGAAGTATAAAATCGTTCCAGCATTATTAGCTGCTAATGCCTTAACATTAGTATTACCAGTTAAGGTATAAGTAGTTCCACTAATTACTCCTAATGCTGATACCATACTAACAATAATAGCACCAGCACCTCCAGGATCTACTCCAACATAAAATTTATTTAATCCATGACAAGCACGAATTACACCAAATCCAAAATCCGTATCAAGTGCTAAATCTGCAATAAGAGCATAAGCACTATCAAATAATTTAGTACGAGTATTCCATGAATCAGAGACTAATACTTCACCACCAGGTAATATATCTGCTGCTTCTCCAGCGGGAAATGATAGAGCACCAACAAAAGTTAATACGTTATAATCATCTCCATCTATAGCTGATACAAGAACTAATGGAAATTTCTCAGTATCATCATTAACTGCAATACTTCCTAATGGAACTGCTTGATCAGGGGCTTCTTCAGCTTCAATTAATAATATAGCTGGAGTTGGATTTCCCGCGTTTGGAGTGAATCTTAACCAATAAGTATTACCAGCAACTACTCCAAATTGAACTGGTCTATTTTGAAAACTTGTTCCAGTATCAAGTAATTGAGTTATTCCAGCATCAGTATATACACGAGTTCGAGGTTTATAAGGATTAGCTAATGCACCAAATCCAAATAATCCAATTCCAACACTTCCTACTGGAGCAACAACAGTATACCATACATCATATGTAGTTCCTGCATCATGCACATCTTGACTTACAGATGCAGGTAATGCACCTAAGTCAATAGCAGTTCCAGCAGTTTGATTAGATGGAGCAGGCATTATGGAATTACTCCACTAAATCCAATATGAAGCACATTTATATTCAAAAATGCTATAGTTGCTGCGGCATCATTAAATGACCAAGGACACCATTTAATCTTTTCTGAATTTAATCCTTGATCATATACTCCAAGTAAAATTTTAAATGTAGGAATTACACAATATAATTTCTTATTGATTGAATCATTTAATATCTGTACTCTATCAAATTCATCTTTATCTAAAGCAAGCCAATAATCTTCAATCTTAAAAGTTAGTTCAGGATCAATAAAAGTTCCATTGAAAAGACAGATTCCAGAGAAATTAGCAATAATAATATACTCAATATTAATTCCTCCACTATCAAGTACTGTAGTTATACCATGAACTCCCGCGCCATTACCTTGATCAATAACTACAACATCCCATAATGCAGGTGCTTCTCCATTATCTGATGCTGCAATAGTCTTATATGCCTTGAATAGATAAAGGATATCTCTGTATTCCTGGCCGTTTGTTAAACTATTACCATCTAATGGAGCTACAATTAATCCATCTACAGCATTAAATGCTTCAGGTTCTCCTACATTAGATAATCTCGCGGTTGATGGTAAGGCAGATTCATCTAATGAAGGATCAACATTACCAACACCATAAAATCCACCAGCAACTAATCTGTCATGATAAGTAGTTAGAAAAACTGAAGCAGGAATTTCTGATAATAAATCTTCTAAAGCCGCTGCTGAATCAATTAATTCTGAATCAAACGCGCCAAGATCATTTAATGTAGTTTGAGTATTATTTGGAATTCTTCCATTTGATAAAAAGAATAATTCATAGTCAGTTGGGATTCCGCTATATTCACCAATAGGAATAGATTTTGATACAACTACATGCCTTGCTACTACAAATGTATCAGGCGATACTGGAATACCAGATAGATCAATCCAATGTGCTCCTGTAGCTTGAACTGTTGCTAAAGTATCTGGTCCAATCTGAGTTAAGAATCCTGTATCAGTTTCATAAACAATACCAAATACATGTATTCCTGCTTCAAAATTTGGGCCTGGTTGAGCAGTTCCTAAAGCAGCAGTTAATGTTGATCCAGTTGGTTGTAATCCAGCAGCCTTTCGCGCGGCATTTCCTAATCCTAAATAAACATATAAGAATTCTCCTTGTAAACCAATTTCTCCATCATGGGGTGAGATATATGCCCTATTTGCAACAGACTGAAATGCAAAGTCAGTCATTCCTACAATTGATAAAATTGGAGTAAATGGCGTCGGACTATCAGTATGATAAATATTACCTAAGTTATCAAGGATTAATAAACTTTGAACATTTTCTCTTACATAAGTATACATCCTAACAATATTATAAATTGTTAGTTCACCTGATACTGGTACTTCTTCTATTCCATCGCGCGTGCAAAATCCACCTTCAAAATAATCTAAATTGTCACAATCCGTGAAATGATCCAGTGGGCAAGATTCATCATCCCCACGCGACCATAAACCATTAAATTCTTCTATTCTAATTGCTTGGTGTCCGCGCATTTTAATTCACGAAATATTTACTATACTCAAGCCTATTCCAACAATGACTACAACAATATCTAATATTTCCAGCAATAGTTTTTAGAAAAGGCTTCATTCCATTATTGCAATTCTTTATTCCACATTCATAGCAATATATGATTTTAGCCACGATAATCAGTAAAGGTAGTTAAGATAATAATTACTGCAATAACAATACAAATTGCATAGAAAACTTTTGACCAAGGTTCCTTAGTAATAACTGTTGATAGAAGATAAGCAACAACAGAAAGAATAACTACTAGGATTCCTGTTCCTATTAAACTTTCAATTGTGGGTAATACAGCTTTTAAAGCAAACATATAATCCTTTCAAAATTGGCAGTTTTATTATGGGAAAACTACCAAAAACCAATCAATCATTAAATCCAGGGAGTTAATTTAATGACTAATTATTGTTATGCACCAGGAGGTGATGTAACAGTTAGTGCTGCTGTTCCTTCTGCATAGTTATTCCATGTATCAGTAGTTCCTCCACTATAACCATTAGAAATCTGAATCTCAGAAGCAATATTCTTAAACTGATTCAGTATAACATGGTTATTATTACCTTGGCCCGAAACTGCAATGGTAGAAACAACTTTGTTAGTTGAGCCAGAACCAGCAGTATAGAATCTACTTCCTTCAATTAAGCTCTGACTTAATGACATTTTAATATCATTAAGATTTGAGATAAATTGACAATTTTTAATCATCCATGCTAAGGGAACAGCAATTCCTGTTGAAATACCTTTAATTGCTGTATCTCCAAGAGATTCAAACCTACAATCTTCTATTAATACATGTCCACATCCACCAACATCTTCAATCCCAATACCATTTGCACCACCACCAACAAAGTAGCAGCCAACAAATGTTGCATGAGATCCATCCATATCTGCTGCTGTTTCAGCGCGAGATAATCTTACACAAGCAGAAGTAGCAACAGGAGCAAACATCATGTTATAGATTGACCATGATTGTTCACGCAATTTAAGTAATGGAGTTGTAGCTGCTGGACTTGCAGGAGATAACCAAGAAGCACCACCACCTGTAGCAACACCTGCATCAGTAGCTTGTCGTGGTCTATTACAAGCACCAACAATTGTTACATCAAATACATCCTGTGGTGCAACACATTGTTCCTTAATGACTCCATTAACAAGAATCATTCCATAATTTCCAACAACAGCTAATGCTTCTGCCATTGTAAGAAATGCACTATCCCATGATAATCCATCTCCAGATGCTCCACCATAGGTATCTACAAAGTATGTAATACCATTACCAATTGCCTGTGGAGCTAACTGACCACCATCAGAAAGTAATGCAAAAGTATTTCCAACGCGCTGTCCTTGTACTGCTTGTGTAAGACGCGCCCAAATAGAATCGATTGAATTAGTCGGCATTGTTATTCACCTTTCGGAGTTTTTGAATATAATTTGATTCAAAAACAAATAACTACTTTTTGGTTGTTAAACGTAATTCCTCATCTTTGCTCCGGCTCTAAATGGCCTTCTTCTAGTTTTTATAGCCTGACCTCCTTTTACAGAAATTCCTACAGTTCTATCTAATGCCATCACAGCAAATACATTCAAATCATCTGCTCTCTCTTTATCTTCTCCAATGAATTGAGCGCATAGTGCAGCAGTTCTATATTGCAAGAATGACTTACTATTGATTAAATTTATTGTCCCTGTAGAAGCAGTAATCTCTGGAAACAATGATTTAATATAATCAATCTTTATTTGGTTATCTTGACTTGATGCGAGGACTTTAATTTCTTGTTCTTGCCATACCCACCAAATAAAGTTAGTTAATAGAGTTCCTTCCATATAATGTGGAAGAAATTCTAATCTAGTCATTTGAATATATGGATCAGTTCCAGCAAGTTTTTCCCATACTTGTTGAATTTCAACTAATGCAATAGGTAGCGCGGGAGTAGTATTAAATCCTATTGAAGTTACTCCTGCTGGAATTGTCAACGCGCTTGATACAGCATTAGTAACTGGAATATTATTCTGCTCGAATGTTTCTTCCAATTCAGCTAAAGCCATATTTAAATAAGGTAATTGCGCTGCATAAGTAAATGATGTTAATGCAGAATCATTTAGTAATGCAGCTACCTTATTCATTACATCAGCAGCAGTCATGTATCACCTACTAAACAGCAAACTTTAATCCAAGTTCCTTAGCTTTTTCTGGATCAATAATTGCCTTGCAATTCCCACAAATTGGGTAATTTAAATTCACCAAACTACCACACGCCTTACAATTAATAAGACTTGGTAATCCAGAAAAATCACCAATCCAAGGTTTAGTCTTTGGATCAATATTCATTTCTTTTGCAGCTAGACGCGCTTCATCAGAAATTGCCATTGGATTACCATTAGTTCTTGCCCATAATCCATCGGCTGCTCTAATGCAATTTTCCCAATAAGCATTCTGCTTAGATCGCGCGAGAGCTAATTCTGCTGAATGAATCATCTTTACATCAATGACACTTTTCTCACCCATGATAAAGAATAATCCAGGAATTGCACTACCAGGAATAGCATCAGGTAAAGTATTACAATATCCAGTGCAAACATCTTCTGCAACTTGAATAGAAGAATTTGGAATTTCTAGCATGGGTTGTTCTGCATCAATATCTCTCCACCAAGATGAAGAACCAATAACTAGAATTGCAGGACTATTAAATGAGCCCGCTTCAATAGTAAATACTCCCGGCTCAATTGTAACTTTTCTTTCAACAATTTTCTTTGGATAAATACTAACAATAGTACATTTATCTAATGGATTCTTTGGTGATCTAATAGTGCGACGATTTTCTAATGCATAGCCACTCATTATAGTTCTCCCTGTTTAGTAAATCCTACTCCAGCTCCAGATTGTAAACTATCAGTTATTGAAGATTCATTTCCATATAAGTATTCTTCTATTTCTTCCAATTTTGCTTTTCTTACTTCTGGATTAATCTTTTTATCCCAATAGGGATGCTTGTATGCTACACCAACTCTAGCAGCGGCATTTGCATAAATAGTTTCGATTACATAATGGCATACTGCGTATAAAGGAGGAAGGGATTTTTTACCATCCCCAGTTTCAAAAGTCCAAACTACATAATAATCAAATTTCTTGTCAACTAATTCTTTCTGCGCGTCAGGTGTTAAGATTGGCATTGCGCGTTCAAGAATATATCTCTCTTTAATATGCCAGTATTTTGGGACTTCTCTTGTTTCAGTTACTCTACGAATAAATATTGAACCATTATAATCTTCAAAAGTTCCGAATCTTTTTTCATACTGATCATCTGAATAGACTACTCGAAAATTAGGAGTATCTATTGCAAAATACCCATAAGTATCTAATAGGTGCTTATTAATTTCTTCTATTGGTTCCATGTTTTATTGTAGGTGGATTAGTAGCCCTTATTCTACTAATCCACCTACTCCTTACTAAGAGACTGGCCCCGGAGTATATTTCGCTGTATTTGGATTATAGTGCATCGCTACAGGAATATCAACACCAGGATCAGCAGCAACAAGAATATTTCCTGATGTGGCAAAAGCACCCATTGCATCAGGAAATTGCAGATACAACACATGCCACCCACTAACAGGCGGTGTGATTGTAACTAACTGCGTAGTGCCAGTAACAATTGTTAATCCCGTTGTGGGAGCAATTACTGAGGCACTAGCAATTGTGCGCGGTGGCAGCATATTAATGCTTTGCGCGGGAAGCAACTGGTTATAAGCATCATCTGACATTTTATAGCTCCTTAGTAACCAGTTGGTACAAGCAAGTTGTCGATATAGCTGCAAGCGGCAGGGTTGTTCACAAAAAATTGTGTTCCCAACACCTGGTAGAAAATATCCGCCGCAGCAATACCACCTGATGCTCCACGAAGTTCAAAGAAATTCCTACCATCAGTCTTGTAGAATCCTAATGGAAGAATTTCTCCGCGACCCCATACCTTTTTAGATACAAAGTCAATTCGTGTAGTATCCCAATTAAATGATGTTCGCACAGGAGCACCAGCCATCTGCATCTTTTCAAAATACATATCCAAACCTTCTTCTTTTGGCTGTTTTTGAATGATGCTTACTGCTTGTCCAATTTGCTCATATGCCTGTTGCTGTGCAGGATGCATCCAAGCATCAGGTTTAAAGTTGTTATTTAAACCAACTCTATTCCCAATTGCATTGATTGCTCTACGTGGCAGAGTTAGAGTCAATGCACTACCACCACCATTAATTCGTGTTGCTCGAATCTGTGGTGTAGTAGCGCGCTGAAATCCTAACCATGTTCCTGTAGCAGCATTACTATGATGATATGGAACACCATAGATACCCGGAATTGCAGCAGGAGCAGTAATACCAAACGTGACAATCACATCTGTAGCAACTACTCCCGCGATTGGAGTATCAATAGTGATTGTTTTGTTTGGCACATCCCAGGAAATGATAGTAGCACTGCCACGATTAGTAGCAAGTGTAGCATCAAAAATCTGGATTTTCTGTTGATCCCGCATTAACCTAACACCAAATCCATCAGTAGTGCAAACAATCACTTCTGCTGTATAAGTTGTTACGGTACCAATTACTCCAGTTCCAGGCTGCATTAATTGCGCGTCCATCTGCCTTTTCAACTCCATAGTTGATCTAGCAACAAGTTTACGAACTGCATTAGCAATTGACTTTCTATCTGAGTCAGTTGCCCATTGTGCAAGTTTTGTATATTCAATATTCTCGCTAACGAATACTGATCGCAAAACTGCTTTGTCAAACTTAGGCCCACTACCACGACCTAAATCACCACCATCAGCATTAAAGTATTGAAAACTTCCACCGGGAGAAATTTCGAGAGGAACTCGCATTTCTCGGTTAGAAATCTTCTCTACCTGTTGCTTCTGGATATAGCCAAAGAACTCATCATCATAGTCGAATACTGTCTGAATATCATCGACTACTTTCTCAAGTTCTGAGGCAATAACTTCAGCATCTGTCATTGCAGGCATGTTAACTCCAAATTAACCTTACTCCTACAACTTGTGTAACTGCTGTTAACACAAATGTAGCAGCATATGAATCTATTCCGATTGACGTTGGATCAGTATTATGCAGAACAATTCCCGTATCACCTGTAACACCTTTAAGTGTAACATCAACAGTATTTCCAGTTGGAAATAGTATAGTTACAGCCTTAGCATTAGTAGGTGGAGTAATTGTATTTGCACCAGCAGCCAATGTAACAATATCAATCTTGGCTGGGCTAGCCGTATTTTCTGCTGCATCTAATCCCGCGTTTGCAGAGAAATCGCCCGCGAATGTTATAGCTACGCTGCGCTGTGATGTTACTGCCATTTTACTAATCTTTCGTCAAAAATTTGAAAACATCTCCGCCATCGTATTTCTTACTTTTTCCACTATTTGAGGATGCGGATCGTCCTATGGGAAGTCTCTTTGTTGGAGTCTCATCATCTTTATTACCTTTTGGCCTTGATCCTTTTAAGGCTTCATTTCTTATGGATCTGATTACTTCGGGTAATAAAGTCTGAGCCTTTGACAAATAAGCACTTCGAATTTTATGGATTGAATCTGAAGAATACTTTGATTCCTTAGCCTTAATCCAAAGTTTATCTAAAATTGCTTTGAATCTTACATCTTTATCAATTGTTTCTTCTAACTTCTCTGCGCATTCTTTAGTTGCATTCTTCTTTACATAAGCTGACATTTGATCTTTTGGATCAATGTTTCGGTCAATAGTTGATTTTACAACGTTATCAACTTTTCCTTGTAATTCTGTTCTAGCAGTTTCAAATTTAGAAGTTTCAAAGTCTTCGCGCTCTTTCTTTAATTTATCTGCTTCTGGATTTGATTTTGATTCACCACCAAATTTGCCAACTGGTTTATAATTGTTGAGACCAGTTCCAAAAACCATCTGATGAATTAAATTAGCAGATTCCTTCATCAAAGTTTTAGTTTCATCATCTTTAGCAGAATCAGAATTCTTCCAAACATAATTAACTAAAGAATCCATCATCTTGTTGAAAACATGTGAGTATGCTTTTTCATCAAACGCGTGGAGATTCTCTAAATAACTATCAATGATTTTGCTATAGACTTCTGGGCTATGTTCTTTAACTGCGCCAAGAACAGTATTAATATCTCCGGAAAAAATATTCTCTTCAAACTTACTTAGAATTCCAGCACGCTCTTGAGCTTCTTTTGCATCATCTAATGTTGGAAATACTTCTGCATACTTCTGCTCGCGATAAATTGCTTTTTCAACTGAAGGAAATGTTTTAAATAAATCCGGGTATTTTGCTAAAATCTCTTTCCTTCGTGGAATAACATCTACTAATTCTGATTCGAGATCATCTTCTTTTTCAAGTTCAATCTTTTCTTCAGAATCTTCTTCACTATCTTCCTTAGAATCTTTATCCTCATCTTTCGCGTCAGGTTCTTCTTCTTTAGTTTCTTCTTCATCTTCTTTAGTTTCATCTTCTTCTCTTGATTCTGCTTTCTTGTTCAATAAATCCAATACATCAGATTCATCTTTAAGTGGAATATCAATTACTTCGTTAGCCATTATACCTGTTCTCCCTGCTTTTCTGCACCTTTGGAGTCGGCAGAATTATTTGACTCTTGTTGTTGCATTTGCTGCATCTGTAAGAAATTAATATGCCCCATCATATGAAGCATTACATTTCTATAGCCTAAAGGATTTTCAACTTTACAAATTCTTCCCGCGTCCGATACTAGCCACCTACGACAAATCTCAGATTGAATAAAATGATTATCAACAAATTGCTCAACTTCTATTGATGGTAATTCTTGTTCTTCAGCAGGCATTATATTACCCATACCATCATCCATTGGTTGTCCGGGTAACATAATAGGCTCACTAATAATTAACTGCTGAATTTCCTCATATTGCTTAGTTCTATCATCATTGCCTGGAATTACAAACGAGTTCAATCCAATCACATTCTTTAATATATCAATATTTTCAGGTGCACTTAAGGCTTCAAGAATAAGAGGATTATTCAAATTCATCAAATTAAGAATAACATCTTTTTGCTGCAACCATGTAACTGGCATTTGTTCAGCAGCTTCTAATTCTACTGAACCAAGTTTACCAGCTAATTCGGATTTCTTAATTAGAATATTAATGAATCCACCATCTTTGGACTTTTCAACATATCTTTCATCATCAATAACTGATTGAATATATGCTGGAATAACCTTACCAAAAATCTGTTTCCACCAAATACTTAACATTTTCCAAGTAGTTTGTAGTCTCTGTAATGCTTGAGCACGAGACATACTATATTCAGATGCAGTTTTACTACCAGCAGAATTTTCACCACCAAATAGACTTGGCAACGCGCCTGATACTAATTGACCTAATTCCTGCACCTTATTTGCAAATGGTAATACTTCACCTGATAGATTAGCAGTTTTAACTGAATAAAAACTTTCACCTAAAGTTCTTCCTGATTTTGGCTTAGCAGGAATTAAACTACCCGGAGATACTTCTTGTTGCCTATATGCATCAAAATTAACTACTTCTGGATCAACGAAAGTTTGTTCGATTCCATGTTCAATAGTTTGCAAAATTAGACTGATTAGGTCATTCGATATTTCTTGAATTGGTTCAAGTACTTTTCCTAAAGGCTCATGATGCAAGTAATCAGATAATGGATTCTCAGATAAAGTCCAATGATCATCTAATTTCTCAGCACATGCTTCTGCAAAGAAATCATTTACTTGAACTACTTTGACTCCAAATGGGTATAATTTTCTAAGTTTCTCAACTTCATCATCTTGCAAAATATTATATGCACTTGGTCTTAACCATGTATTACTGCAAGTAGGAGTATCTTGTGGTTCTGTTCCTCTATATTGATTTGATACTCTACCCCATCTTTCGTAGTTAGAAGAATCATTTCCAGAAGATTTTAACTTACCTTTTTTATCAATATTCTTTCTTAAATCAGGAAATTGTTCTAATACATTTACTAAGTTAGTTTCATAGCTAAACCTTAAGTAAGGAGTATCTGCTTGTTTCTGTGCATAATTAGCAACTTTAACAAATAATCCGCCATATACTTCTAAACACTGACGAGATTTTGGTTTAGTAGTTTTGCCTATGAGTCTTTCAACTATTAATTTCTCGCGCTTGATTTGTGGATTAATAACTTGAGTTAAGCAAACAGGGCAAAAATTAACACCTTGATTCAATAAGTCATGTTGATCAATTTCATTTTGACCCGGATCAAATTCATCTTGAACTTGATTCATTACTTGTTGATTAACTAATTGTGTTCCACATACATCACAAATTTTTTGATCAACTTCTTGTTCCTGATCCTCATATTCATCTTCTTCATAAGTTCCATATTTCTCATCATAATCAGTATAGTTATAGCAGCAAATTAAACCCTCAGTTACAAAAACATATAATGCCTTAATCCAAAGTAATACTGCATCATTATGTCTATAAACTAACTCAGCAATCTTATCTCCACCTTTGGCCGTAGTAAGGTCGAGAGGATCATCTGCATTATCAGGATAACATTTAATTGGAGGAACTGTAACTGATAATGCAGCGATAATTGATTCAGAGTAAGCCTTGAATATGTTAGGTCGCTTATCATAATAGGCTGAGTCATTTGTAGAGTCATCGGCATATTGCTGGTCGTAGATTCTCCAATCATGTGCAGTCTCTGACCAAAAAGTATTAGCTAATCCATCCCATAATAACTTTAATCTTTTCCAAGTTCTAATTTGTCTGTCTCTTGTAGATGAATCTTCCTCTGCAAAGAATTGACAGACCTGTACTAGAAGGTTTTGAATTTCTTCTGGTACTTCTTTTTTCTTAGCCATTTTACTTAGAAATTACTTAGAGAATAACTTCTTTTTCTTTTTTGAAGTTTTATTTAGAAATTCTTTTGCTACTTCTTCTGATGGACCAACTCCCTTACGAGATTTAGCTCCATGAGCAATTCCACTCATAAACTTAAACTGGGCTTTACTCTTAACAGGCATATTAACTTACTCCTGATTTAGTAAGTAATTCTGCTTCAAGTTCATCATTCTTCTTTCGCGCTATACTTAATGCATTCGCGCGATCATTCTCTTCTAACATTCTACGCTTTTCAGCCCAAATTCTTGGTGCAGTTCTAACTGATTGTAATTGAGATAAATCAATTTCTTCTTCGGGTTCAATAATTTGCTTAGGAGGATTAATCATCTGATTTAATAATCTATCATATCTATCTTGTAATCTACTTAATTCAGCGCGCAGATATAATACTTCTGATTTATCATGATCAACACAATGATCGCAATGAGGATTCATTAATTTATGTAACCAGATAAACATTTTTACATCCTATAAGCAGGTCTACGCGCATGATATCTTTTAATAGGCATTGGAAATCCATCTTTAGCAATTTCCATTTTTCTACTATTTCGATAAAATGCAGTCCAATCTTGAGTATTTTGTAGTAATCTTTCTAATGCTTCTTGTTGTTCAACGCGCTTCATTTCATCTACTGATTCACTAAAGAATCTATCTGCCCCATCACATAAATATCTTAATGCATCATATGGATCATCACCAGGAAATTCCGATACATCTTGAGTATGAGTCTTGTCATAGAAACAAGTTTTAATTGCACTAATTAGTCCTTCACATGATTTGAATATCTGCAATTTAGGAAGATTATCTTCTTGTTCAGGAGGACTTAATGATTTAATATATGCATCATAATCTGCTTGAGTCTTATTACGAATTAACCAATCAGCAAATTCTGGTTTGAATACAGGTAATTCTGTTTCAGGAATATATTTCTGTGCCCATCTTAAGTATTCATGAACTAGCATCTTGCCCGAAATACGAGATCCCTGCGAATTACCAGTTAATTCAACTGATCTATCTAATGCTGATTCTATTTGCTGATGAATTGTATGTTCTTGCCCTCGATTTTGTGCAGCAGATTGACATAACCTAATAACACGAGGATTTTCTTTTTCTAAATAAGGCTTTGCTTCCGCACACCATTCTTCAATTTTCTTTCGCTGCCACATTAATTCGCGATAAACATAAAGTTTCTTACCTGGACTAATTGCTCCAAACAACATACACGTTGCAGCAGGGGGAGCAAATCCCCAATCTAATGAAACAATCTTAGGCCACCATGTAGGAATATGAATTGGATCAATTACATGCAACGCATTATCTGGTTCATCTGAATATCGTTTCTCGCGAAATTCATCAAATACTGCACCTTCATAAGCATTCCAGTCACCATATTTTTTAGCTTTACGTTCTGCTTCTGGTAATGCATCTAAGTCATTTTTATATTGCTGTGCAATATGTGGATTATCATCAATTGTTGCGGGAATAAATACGCGCTTTACTCCACCGCGTCCTACAATTATCTTTCCACCGTCTGGGTATGGCTTGATGAAACGTTTATAAACAAACTGATGCCCAATATTTCCTGGATTTGATGCACTTCGAGCAATCATAGGAAGAACATGTTTTAAATGTTCATCAACTCTGATACGCTGTAATACGATATAAGTATAGATCCATTCAGTAAAAGTAGTTAACTCATCAAATGCTACATAATTAGGCTGCATTGAATCATAATTATGCACATCATCTTCATGCTCACAATGCCCCATGAAATACAACGCGCCCGATGGAAAAGTAAATACTCCATCTGCTGCATTATATGTTGCGCCAAATGGCCTAAAGAAATTCTTAGCGCGCGGAATTATTTCTCGTCTTAACTCAGGCATTGTTCTACGAAGAAATAATCCTTTAAAACTTTCGTGCTCATGCCATCCGAAAACTATCGGATACATTAATAATACATCTGATTTACCAGAACCAACACTTCCACCATATAGAGCTTCTTTTATAGTAAGCGGTATGCTTAAAAAACGCTCTTGTTTCACGGTCGGGCGCCATGAAAATTGTCCGGTTTCAATATCCCTAATCATTAATGTTTACCATGTACTCTAATATATTGAATCATACAAATTAATATAAATGGATCTTCCTTAACTAATCCTAAGGTAACATTACAATTATGACAAAGTAAAGCTCTAATCTTCCCAGTTCTATGACAATGATCTACTGCTAATCTATTTCTAACTGAACATTCTTCTCTACAAATTTCGCATTTACCATTTTGTGCAGCTAACATTTTTGCATATTCAATAGGATCTAAATCAAATCTCCATTTTATATATTGATCACTTCGAGCTTTTGAAGTTCTAGAAGGTCGTTTAGTATCACGAATTCTATCACAAGGTATACAACAAGTTTGTAAATATCCATTTTTAAAACGAGAATTATCTTTAGTTAATATAGTTCCACAATCTTTACATTTCTCCCCAAGTAATTTTCTTGAACCCATTTTACCACTAGCCATAATTACTTTCCATTACCAGTACCTTCAAGTTTATTTACTTGATCACGCACTACTGATGCATAATCATTATCTTTATCTGGATCAGGCAATGGATGAGATTTAAGATATGAACCTGCTGCAATTAATGCACCAACCATAACAACTGATCCTAATTTAATCCATGACCCTTCACCAAAAGGATTAAAATCATTAGGATCAACAATAAGCACAGTAATACCATTACCTACTGCTGATACTGCTGATGCAAATAATCCATGTAACCAAACTCGATATTTATAATTCATTGTTAAATTCCTGACAAATCACCTGATGCAATTTTCTTTTGTTTATCTAATTCAGCATCAATTTGAGTAATCATGTTTGTTAAAACTTCTGAGTCATCTTTATCACGATTACCTAAATATTCAAATAATGCTTTCAACGCGATTAAAATTAAAGTTTGTTGATCCATGAATTTCCTTTTGATAAGCCTTCCAATTTTCAATAATAGAAAAAATTAATTTTACTTGAGCACTTAATTTAGCTTTGAATTCTGAGTTTGATAAAACTTCAATAAAATTATTTACTGTATTAAATGTTAAAATACTAAATCTATCAAATTCAGAATTTAAAGTAGAACTATTTGTTTGGATAAGAATAACAATTTGTTTATTTAATTCTAATGCAGGTACTAGATAAATCTTGGAAAATATTATTCTATCTTCTGAACTAATTTGCTTAGCAACAAATGCGGCATCAGCAATATCCCCAGCAGTTTGTAATGCTGTAAATAATACTTGAGTATAATTAATTGCTGTTCGCCTTGGTGTAGAGGCACAATTAATTATTACAAGTAATGTTAATGTAATGCTAATTCTTTTAAGAATCATTATAATTTTCCAATAGATTCATAACTAATAAATAATCAAAACCTGCAACTCATCATTCGTTGATCCAAGAACATAGAAGTCACCAAGAGAAATATAACCATTACCACCCAACTCAATAATTGTTGGAGCATATGGAATTGATGTAAGAGGAATTTCAATCCTATAACCAAAATCTGTTGATGTAAGTGTTCTTTGATTACCACCAACATATGCTACTGCTACATTTGCTGAATGAGCTTGAAGTGATAAAAAGCGTAAAACATTTCCAACTCCTGCACCACCTGCTAATGCTGTAGCAAGATTAATTGGTGTTCCAGTTGTAAGTGCTACCGTAAAGTGGTTAACCATGTTATAAATCCAATCATTGCTGAAACCCAATTCATTCTATAACCGCGTCTATATCTACTTGCAAGAGAAATTGTTCCTGATGGAGGTGGAGGAAGCCATCCTGACCAAAAGAATAAATACATTGCTAACATTTATAATCCAATACAATCTGGATAATTAATTAATCCATCAACTAATGTTGTAGCTGGTGAAGCATCAGTTCCAGTTCCAGTAGAAAATAGTTTCTCAATTCGCGTAGCACTTCTCTTACAATGAACATATACTGCTGCTCTAACTGCTAAATCTGCTGCTGTTCCTACCCAAACTGTATCAATTCCGGCGCGAATCCCCGGATTAGATGGATTTATTGAACCTTGTCCTGCATCAAACATCCATTCCCAAATGCGAGCTTTTCCAACTCCAAGATTATCTACTCTAGTCCAATCAAAATTATCAATCATTATTTCTTGCTGAGGAACAGAATTTCGCCAAATAATAAAATTTGGAGCTGCGAGAGAATTTAATAGATCAACTAATCCTGATAAATCTCCATCTGTATAAAGAACCAACAAATCAGCAGTTGCTAATATATGAGCTTTAAGAATAATCTTTTGAGCAGATGTTAATATCATTATGCTATAAATCTCTTGAGAGGTCGCGTGAAGTTAGTACGTTTATTAAAATTTGATAATAAATTATTTTTGCCTATTGAAGCACCAGTAACAATACCATGATTTCCATTACCCGACCAATCAAGTTGTGTACTGGTACCATTTTGTCCAAGTTCCCAATAACCTCTTCTAGGAAGAGGAATATCTCTTGTCCATGCCGCACAAATTTGTGCTAACGTCATATTCTCATTAACAAACGAAATAGACAACAGTTCTCCATTGACATCCTCTTCGGAACCAAGACCATTATTACCAAGTAACATAATCTCTGCTGACGTGTCATGATAGCCACTCCCATCAGTAGTCACGTTCAACGTCTGAAGTGTGGGTGGGGTGTTGAGAAGCCCTTTATATATTCGCACCAAATCATTAGCCGACCCACTAGGATTGAAGGTAAAGGCGAAAAAATTAATCACCCCGATTGACCACGGGTGGGCCGTGATCTGATACTTCAACGTCACGGTCCCGGTGATTTCAAACTCACATACCCCACTACTCGTTCGCCAAGTAATCCGCACTCTCGGTGTAAATGGTGAACCAACATGCGCCTTACCAAAAAGACCACAGTTTCCAGCATCATTTATGGGCACAAACCATCCATATGCCGACCATGCGGCCGCGGCCATATTCCACCCCATCGTACCCACATTAACATATTCAACATCAGAATCGAAGAGAAGTGACATTGTTAACCAGACTACTAGAAAGAATTCACTATACTGCTACTCCATAAGCAAGAGGAGTAATCTTAACTATACAACTTGTACCACCATCATTATTCATATTCTGCGCGGTTGAATTCTTAATATAGAAATCAATACTAGTTGCGCCTTGCAAATCAATCTTTATCTGTCGTCTTTGAAGTGCATCAGTTCCAGCAATTATCCATGAACCAAAATAATGTGCCCCACCATTAACAGTCGTTGCAGGCGCATCAGTTTCATCATCTGTTCCATCTATATTATTAAGAATACCATATAAATCTACTGTAGTTCCTGCTACTGGAGCTGCTGCCCAATCAGGAGCTTCTAACATTGCTAATGCTTCTCTTGCATATGGAACTGCTGCATCAGAAGTATTATCAAAACTTGCAGCAGGAGCACCTGAAAAATTACCCGCTGCAATATCTGTTGCTGTATTAATTACTGTCTGAGCAGTTCCATAGAATGCTTTCTCAGGATAATTAGCTGCTGTAATTAATAAATAAACTAATCCTCTTAAGTATTGTTGTAATGTTCCATTTGCATCAGTAATTACTTTTGCTCCAGAAATAGCACCTAATACTGCTACTGCTGGATCATCTGATGCAAGTGTAGTTCTAGGAGTATTTGCTGCTACTGCTCCCGCGCCTGCTGTAATAGCAACTTGACCAGCAATTAAATTAACTTTCGCGCGATCGGTTTCGTCCCAATCGTCAATAATTTGTAATGCTACTACAGCAGGATCATCACTAGCTAATGTAGTGCGTGGTGTATTTGCAGCAACAGCACCAGCACCAGCAGTTATTGCTACTTGACCAGCAACAAGATTTACTGCTGCACGATTAGTTTCATCCCAATCATCTATTATTTCTACGGCAGCTTGAATTGCTTGTTCTGCTGTAATTTGTGTTGATTGGTTTGCTGATGTAGCAACCCCAGTTACTGCAACCGTTCCTGATACTGGAACTGCTGTAGCGCGTAGTTGTGTATCAGTTAATGCATCTGTTTGTTGTGATGCTGCTGTAGCTGCTCCAGTAGGTAATGGTAATGTTGCTGCACTAACTGGTACTGCTGTTGCTCTTAATTGAGCATCTGTTAATCCACCAGTTACAACAGTACCAGAAACTACAATAGGATTAGTTGCTGTTCCCCCAGCAACAGGTCCACCAGCACCTGGTAATGCTAATCCTACTAATGATAAGTTTGCAGTTCCCGCGCCAGTATCATAATCAAGTAATTGCTCAGTCTCTATGGGTACACGTAATCTACTACTAATACCAACTACATTTGCATCTGTAGATGGATCAGAAATTACAATTCCTTGTCGATGATAACCTAGAACTGTAGTAGTCCAGGTATCAATTAACTTACCTGTACTATCTGGTGGTACTTGTACAAATGAATTAGCCATTTATTGCTTTGGTCTTACATTCACTACAAACAAGTTTACCAGTTAAGGCACTTCTAAAAGTATTCTCAGGTAGGAATTTTCCACATTCTTGGCAGATTGTTTCAGTAAATACTTGTGATTGTGTTGAATTAAAAGTACGTTTAATTCTAACTATATCTAATGAATTAACTTGAATGAATTGCTCATGTCTTTGAATTATTTGGAATAATTGATCGCGAGATTTTTCATAGTTGTAGAGTTTCCATAAAATATAAATATTTGGAATAAGTAAAGCTAAAAATAAATAAATCATTTTACTTCTCAATAACTATTGGTCCAATAATTAAGCTATTTGCTGGACATCTAACTGTAAGTCTTTGGTCACCATTTGCATAAGATGACATTGCAGTAATTGAACATTTAACTGTTGGTCTAGTTAATAAAATTATAATTGAATTTAACTTATCAAGAATTTGAGTTAATTCAGTTTGGGAAATTATCGGATTTGCTACAGTATATTCAATAATATTTGAATAACCAATATTTCCTGCTGCATCTACTGCAATTGCTCTGACATTAATTATTCCAGTTAGTAATGGAATCCAATTAGTTTCATATGGTGGGATTGGATCGCGAAAGATTGGATTACTATTCTGTTGGAACTCCACATAAGAAACTCCAACATCATCTGTAGCAGTTGCTTGAAGAATTATATTTGATCCAATAATAGTATTTCTATAAGTAGTAATACCTTGAACAAATGAAAATCTAGCGTATTCTTGTGAGGAATTAAGGGGAATAATAAATAGGATACTAATAATAATTGATAAAAGAATTCGTTTCATTTTAGATTATACCTCGTTCCTGATCCTGCTCCAGTTCTTTCAATTAGATTTTCACCTATTAATAAACTTATAGCATTTCTAAAATCATCTGGTCGCGCTGCACATGAAAGTAATCGTAATCTATATGAACGATGAATTCCTTCTTTTATATGAAATAGAATCTTTTCTTTTACTAATAAAACTTCTCCATTTATTTTGTCAGGTTTTCTATAAACTTCTTTCTTAGAAGAATCATCTTTTAATAATCCTTCAACAAGATTTGGATAAAGTTTTAGAATCCCACGCGCGATGATTATTACATCCTTAACTTTAGCATCATTCTCTAACAACCGAATTATTACAGATAATCCATGTTGGTATGAGATATGTTCAATTCTTAATTGTGCATATTCACGTTCCGAAACTTCCATTATCCATTATGCAACAGTTAATGTATAAGTTGTACCAGAAACTGTTAAAGTAAGAGTTGTCTGAGTAGAAATATCAATGTAAGTAGTAACTCCTCCGGTTCGATTTAAGATGAGTAACTCCTTACCATTAACAAAGGTAAATGCCTCTACATCTGTAAATACTTGAGCTGTTAAATCTTTACCTGGACCACTTGTTCCTGTAACTGTTACTGATGCTGCCATGTGAATTTCTCCTTTTTATCTTTCAATTTCTTGCACATCAATTACATCGTAGCTTTCTTCTTCGCGCATTCTAGGTCTATATATTACAACAGAGTTCTTAATGTTAACTCCATCTTCAGTTCCAGTCATATTCTTTGCAACTTGACTCATATCTCTAGCAACTGAAGCTGCTGTTCTTACTCCTGCATCGAGTAATTTTTCTTTTGTAATGCAGTTCATCGCATCCATTAATTTATTGAATGCAACTCCTGAAATCTTTGATCTAACTTCATCATTAGCAGCTTCTAATTTCGCGTCGGGCTTATGATATGTAGCTGTTGAATGTGCACCATTTTTGTAGGCACTGATTGAAGATTCAGAAATTCCAAATGTTTTAGATAATTCTTTTGCTGATGCACCTGCAATTGATTCCTGTGCAATTAACGCGCGCAGAGGTTCTGATACATTCTTAATTCCATTACCTCTACCATGAAGTATCTCTCGCGTTTCTATGAGAAATTCTTCTTCTGAAACTATTCCTAAAGGCATAAAAATTAATCCGAGTTCAGAGGCTCTGAAGTCACCTACACCCGTGGCGTTCAAGAGGCATCTTATCATGTAATTCTTTCCAAGTCAAGTCATTTCTATCGTGTCAGTTTTATTATTAGTAAGATTAATTACAATTTTTATAACTATAATTTGTAATTTTTATTTTTTCCAAAATTTTTCTTGGAATTCCCAATTCTAATTTCTTAGTTATAATTTTTGCAGATATATTTTAGTTGTAATTATTCAGATAGAATTGCTGCCATTCTCGCCTTGACTTTCGATAGATGGTACCTTTGCAGCGGGTGTATACCCCCATACGAGTATAATTACAAGCAAGCGAACAAATAGCGGATGAATAGCGAACAAATAGCAAAGGTTGTAAAAGCTAGGAATTGTAGAATAAAGTCAGCGCGTCAGGCGACTTGTCTATGGTTGAGTATTGCGTGATTGGTCATTTGATGATTGTCTACCTGGCACCGATGATGCATACTCAAGATGCGTTCGATTAGTTCTTTGACAATTGAATACGTGATTGTGGCGTCTGTTGGATGCTGGTAGATAGGATACCAGTATGCCACTACCAGGTGACAGACTCTATTACGTTTGGCAGAATTACAAGACTGGCGCGTTAGAGTGCTTGTCTGTTGTTGTCAAGCGTATTGGCGAAGTTTATACCACATTTGAGAATAACGATTCATATCGTGGTATGACTCGCTACCATTCAGGAGCGTTAGAAAATAGTCCCATCTCAGAGCGTAGCGCATGGGAAAGATTCTTACGCGAGCAATATAGCGAGCAAGAACGCCTGACCGCCAGACTCAACAGAACGCGACAAGCAATAGAAACTGCCGAGCAACACATAAACAACTAGCTAGTTTTCCCACCAGCATCTTATTGACTCCACAATCATCAATTCACAGGCTTTGTTAGTGGCTCATTCGAGGAGCAAACAATGACAAAGTATCAGATAAGAGTGATTGTAGAAGAAACTAATGGAGATATTCGTAACACAATTTTGGATATCTCTGTTTTTGATACAGATTCTATCGCAGAATCTATCAATCAGGCCCAAAAACTCATCAAAAGAGCAGAGAGAAAGCCAAATGGGCCTAGGAGTAAGAAGTAATGAAAATCCGTAAATGTAAGATTGATGTGGAAAGGGATAGTCTTTTGCCACCACAAGAACCCGAATACAGCATTAGAATCCTGCCAAAGAAAAGATATGGCGCGTGGATTCTTATGCTACAGTGGAATGAAACAATCATCGAAATAGCATCGGGCGAAGGTAACTAGCTAGCAAACCGAGCCACTAATAAAACTTGTGACTTGAAAAAGAAAAGGATAACTATGACCGCAACGGTTTGGATTCTTGAAATTGACACAGCTACTTATGCATTCTTTGATAAAGAGAATGCAATTCATATGGCAGCACAAATGCAGGTTAGAGACTATAACCTGTATGAAGTGCAGCTATATGATGGGCAGGTAGAACCTGATAATTATGGACAAGCCATAATCTATGCAGGACTACAGTTCAAAAAGGATGGTAAATAAGATGGAATGCCTAATCTGTGATGGAGTCTACAACATCAAGCGCGATTGCTGCCCATATTGTGGCGCGTTCAAAGTAGGGAATAAGCACTATGATAAGCATAATGGAATGCGTGAGTTAGCACGAGTAATTCCACGAAAGATTGTGCAGTTCTCAGAACTAAGAATCAAGTCAGAACTGGCATAGCAAAAAGCAACTAACCAAAAAGCAAAATAGCCTGTTAGGAAGTTTATTCCCTAACAGGCTATTATTGTTTATGAGGCTATAGAAACACAAATAGCCTAGATACAGGTTTTATCCCATATCCAAGCTATTGCGTGAGTAACCTTATTTTAGGTTTGGCGCTAGTAACTACCCTACTCTAGTCACCGATACGAGCCCTAGTAGCTTTTTTATACGTGGTATCTACCTAGTCTCATAATAGACTGCCACGGTAGATAGTTGCTTAGGCTATCTACGGTTCGCATTAGGTGACTGATAATCTACCCTTGTCACCTAATGCCGCACTGAGCCTATCACCCTATTTATACTCGCTCAGTCGAGTTATGAGAGTATGTATGAATCCCTTACTCTCACTAGCTACTCTAGCATAGCCTTGAACATCTGTCAAGCACTATTTTAGAGCACTAAGCCTTCAAGATGCTCTCTGCTGTTGCTCGCACCTTCTCAGTCGCCCAATCCTTATGTGCAGTCTTGATAGAATCCATAAGGTTCTTGAGTTGAAATTCGGGAGTAGTCTCGTAAATCTCTCGAAGTTCCTTTGTAGCACTTTGCATCGATGAAGTCTTTGCAGCAACGAACTTCTGTCGATTGACTGCCTCGAAAATATCCTTGTCACCAAACCAATCCTTTGATTCCCTTGCTTCTGGAATACCCTCATACTGCAATGGATCAAACTTGTAAAGAATGGGCTTTTTCAAGTCTTCGCCCATGAAAGTCTTGACTTCGGCGGAAAGAGCATCATCAATTTCTGACTGACTCTTTCCCTCGGCTGCGAGTAGTTCACTAAGTCGCTTCATTTTGCTTATCTCCCTTATTTGGTTACTAAAAATAGTGAATGGTCCCGGCTTCGCAGATTTTCATCTTAGGTCAGAGCCTACACTTAGATTATATACAGTTCCTCGGTTATTAGCGTTGGCTGTATAGGTTCCTGCCTGTGTAGGATGCTAGTCGCACGGCCATTCACTTCCTACAGTCTACCATGCCTCATACTGCAAGTCAAGAGAATAATGTGTCCTGAATAGTGGAATTGTTGATAGTTCAGAAGCGTCAAGGTTTTGACAAGGTGCCAAAGGATTGACTGGTCAGTTTATTGACATGTCCTCAAAACATTACATGGTGGCTTCGGCTTCCTTTACTTGAAGTCTCATCATGCCTACTAGGCAGTCTCACACGACTTGGAGACCGTAAGCCTTGCCAAGTCAGTCACTTAGGGCAATTCTTCAATCCAGCACTACCATGATAGCACCCTTCCGAGCCAGAGTCAATCGTCAAGTTCTTGACACCTTCCTCGTAAAAGTTAGTAGTAAGGTCTTTGTTTTTTTTATTTTTTTTTTTACAACTAACCATTACAAGTAACACGTCAAGAACTTGACACTTGACTCGGGGCCAAACCCATGCTACCATAGGGACGTGCTGAGTGCTTCGGGTGGCTAAGTGCTTACGAGTCAGCTACTTGGAGCCATACGGGCATGCTGGAAGGCCACAGGGGGCACCGAGAGACTGAACCGAAAGGTCGCAGAACCTGGCATCCAAAAACTTCGGAGCCTCTGAACTATTACTAATGGAGATGATGAACAATGAATCTAATTTACAATCTAAATGAACTAATTTTCTACAAAATATTACGAATGAATGAAGTACCATTATGGGCAGACAAAATTCGATGGTTTTTTGAAAGATTATTTCCCTACAAAGATGAATAATTCATTTTTGAAATAATTATAATAGATAGCAGGATTTGATTATTATAGGTTGGACCTATAAAAATAATTGAATGGTTTTACTACGTTCAAATCGTAGCTGCTATCTATTATAATTATTTTCAAGTTTTGCGTCGAATTGCATAAATGAGATAAATATGACTAAAAATTACAAAGTTTGTGCAATAAAGCACAATACGCGAGTAACTAGCGATATAGTTACATAACCTAACCTAACATGACACTTCATGTAGTGACTTACAAAGAGAAAATTTTCGACTTTCAAGTTGGACTAAGTAATAAACAGGCAGAATCAATCCACGCGCTAGTAGCTAGTAAAGGACCAGACTGGGGTTTTAATGAATTTGACATTACAAACATAGTGCAATTCATAGAAAACATCAAAAACGGATATACTGAGCATCAAGCAGAATTTTGGCCCAAAAAAGCATTAGAATGTGCTAGTAAAGATCATGATGTATCAGGTAAATGGGATAAAGAAAAGAACGTGGATATTTTCACTTGTAATGATTGCAAGTGGGAACTTGAGCATCCAAGGCAATAGATAATCCAGTTTGGCCGTATCTGTTGAAAAACGGCCAATTATTGATAGAGAGATTGAATCATTATTACTAAAGCAATAACTAAAATGATACACCCATTTATCCCATCCGTCCTAGATTCATCAAAATGTGCTATTTGTGCATTTGATGCAATTTCTCATGGTTCTAATGCAGAATGCGAATTTTGTGATTTTGTTGGTTCATGCGAAATTGACTATGTTACAAAATCGCTTTGCTGTAGTTCATGTATGGATATCTCCGCGCGAGTTACTAGAGATGAAGCGCGAAATAATTTATCTCTAATTGATTCAAATGGACCTAATCCAAATCCTGAAACTGCAAGATTTATTCAAGATACAAATAGACTTCCCAATTTTTCACACGAAATCCATACTCCAGTAGATGAAGCCTTATCAATAATTGATGATTCAGATTTAATTGCTAACTCACAATTACTCGATAAAGCAATGAATCATATAACATTTTATAATGCTCAATCAATTCCAAATATCGAATTGAAAAATGCAATTGATAATGATGATAGTATTCTGCCAGAAAATAAACTCGAAAGATATTCACAAGTAATGCTAGAAAGATTCGAGACTTTTCAAAAGAATATTTGGGAGCATCAGAATATTGTATATGAGAATACCGAACGCGCATTAAAAATTCGAGATGATTTAAGAGCATTTGGTAATGGTATTCGTAGAGAGATTAGAGAAAAATTAACTTTACAAGATTCTGAATACCAGATTGAAAAGAAAGTAGTTAAGCCAGTTATCAAGAAGAAAACTGCACAAGAAAAACTCATAGAAAATATTATGATTGCTCGAAATTGTAGTAAAGAGGAAGCTACTAAATTGTATGAAAAGATGGAATTGGGATAATTATTATGATTAGAATTAAACTCACATTCACAAATGATGTTACTCAGACATATTTAGCAAAAGAGATTTATAAAGATGAAAATAGAATTATAATTAGAACTGAATTTGGATTTAGAAATTTTGAATTAAAGTTTGTTGAATCTATTATTTGTATGAGTTAATTATGATTACCAGAGTAATTACAGTTCAATTTGAAATTACTTACGACGAAAATAATGAGCGACATTCCTTCGCGAAATTAGATGATACTAAGAATGGAATTGTCAGAGGATTAGAACCTTTTAAGAATTTAAGATTTCTATTTGTTCAAGATAGTCCAGTTCAATATAAACCTGATATTGTGGTAAAATAAAATGCCTCTTTATTGGACAAATAATAATTTACCAGTAACTGATAAGCGCATCCTAAAACTTAAATGCGGCTGCATAGTTCTTAGATTGGGTAAGAAAAGAGAATTTAGAAGTATTTGTTTTAAACATGCTTATAATAATCAAGGTAAATTAAGATGAATATTAATAACTCAATCGAACACAATAAAAAAATTTTAGAGATTAGAGATTTTATACTTCAAAAATTTCCAAATGCAATTTTTGGTTATGAATCTGAAATAAAAGAAGATAAAACAATTAAGAACTACATAATTATTAAAATTGAATAATCATCATGTCAAGCAAATTACAAGAAAAATGTCCAGTTTGTAATCATACTGCAATAGAACTATCTCGAAAACAAATTGGAAATCAAATCTTAATTAATCTACAGTGCAATCATTTGTTATTTGTTGATGTTGTAGAAGACTCCAAATTAAATGATTATTCAGCTATCACATTTGATGGTGATAATAACTGCAATCATCAATGGGGATTAGAGAAAAATCGTACAACTTGTTTAAAATGCAATGCTCATAAGTTATATGATTTTCAAGTAACTGGTGCAAGCCTAATTGAAAAATATAATGGCAGATTCGCTTTATTTGATCAGCAAGGTCTTGGAAAAACTATTCAAGCATTAGCTTATCTCAAATTAAATTCATCAGCTATTCCTTTTCTATGGGTAACTAAAGCAGGAATTAAATACCAGCATTGCAGGGAAATTACTCGTATTTTAGGTGATAGTTATTTTCCTCAAGTTTTAAAAAAGGGAACTGATAAATTGTTTCCTGGATTTAAATCTTACTTGTCCTCATATGATTTACTTAAGAAAATTGATTTATCTGAAATAACTTCTATTGGCATTAAATGTATTATTCTTGATGAATGCCAAGCAATAATGAATCCTTCTGCATTAAGAACTCAGGCATTAAGAACAATAGTAAAACAAGTAGATAAAATTATTCCTACTTCTGGCACACCTTGGAAAAATAGAGGCCCTGAGTTTTTTACAGTTTTGAATATGCTCGACGCGAAAATGTTTCATAATTACCAACATTTCATCAATACAGAAGTTGGTTATTATTATCAGGGTAATAAACTTGTAACTGGTGGCATAGCAAAACCAAAAGAATTTAAAGAGAAAACTCAACATATCCTAATTCGTCGCGAACGCGAAGAAGTAATGCCAGAATTACCAATTATCAGCAGACATAAGTTTTTAGTCGAGGTACCAAAATCTGCTCGCCTTGCATACAAAGAAGAAGAAGACAAATTAGTCCAGATATTTAATGATGCATTGTTAGAAGGAACAGAGGATTCATTTGAAACTCAGAAAGCAATGAATACAATTCTGATGCAAATGAAGCAGATTGTAGGCATTGCAAAAATTCCTTCTACAGTTGAGTTAGCACAGGATTTTCTAAGCGAGACAGATAGAAAACTTACTATTTTCGTACATCATAAAGAGTGCGCGAGATTAATAGAGAATCAATTAAAAACCTATTGCATGGAAAATTATCTTCCTTTGCCTTTGGTTTTATCATCGGCAATGTCACCAGAAGAAAGATTTACTTGCCAAGAAAAGTTTAATGGTAATAAATATCGCCTATTAATCGCAAGCACATTAGCTTCTGGTGAAGGTCTTAACTTACAATCTTGTTCTGATTGCATAATGCACGAAAGACAATGGAACGCAAGTAACGAAGAACAAGCAGAAGGTAGATTTATTAGAATTGGTCAGACTTCTACTGCTGTAGTTGCAACATATGTTCATGGTGATGATACAATTGATACAATTCTAGATGGAATAGTTGAGAATAAAAGAATTGCATTTCAAGCATCCTGGGATAAAGAAGTAAAAGCAAGTTTTGATGAAAGTGCTGTAACAAAAGATATTATTCTAGAAATTGTTAGAAGAAGGAGATAATTTTTCCAAATGCAAATCCAATGCCCTTCATGCAAAAACGATAACTTATCAATGATAGAAAAGTTATATGAAGTACCAGTTAAAAATTTAATTGTCAAGATTATGTTTTATTGTTCAGTTTGTAGTAAAACTTTTTCGGTGAATAAAGATGACTAAGAAAATTGAGCAACTAGAACTAAAACATTTGAAATTAGCATTTAATGAACATCTAAAAAGACTTAGCACATCATATACTGCTAAAGAAAAGAATGCTTATTGGTCACATTTTTATAATGAATTAAAAAAGAATTGTTCAATTATTGAGACTTAAAAATGTGCTACATAAAATTTCATCAATGCAAGTATTGCAATAAAGAATATGATTGTAATATTCAGACATCACTATGCCCAACTAGAAATAATGATAGAGATGCTAATATGTGTGATGAATGTAGAGGCAAGATAGAAGATGAATTATTGCATAAGCATCCTAAAGATTTGATTTTAGATAATTTGGTTGGAAAATTCTCAGATGACTAACGTAGAAAAATACTTAGCAGAAGTTCAAATTCTGCATGAAAAGTATTTAAAAGAACTGGGTGCATTTGCAGTTATTTTTATTGAATTAGATAATAATGTCGCTGTATATGGTAATACTTGTGCTACATGTATGGTGCTAAATTATCTTATGACTCATTCAGAACATCCTCATGCTTTAATAGAAGATCCAAGAAAGAAGTCGATTAATTAATCATGAGTAAGAAATTTGTAGTCTTAGATGCAACAATTTTATCTTCTTTAATGTCATGTGCAAGATACATGGATTTTAGATTCAATCAATCCTTAGTATCAAAAGAAGGTAAGTCAAATGCAATTTCTTGTGGTTCTTTAGTTCATATTATCCTTGAATGGTATAATAAAGGATTAATTGAAGGTAATTCGCGCGAAAAATCAATTCAACGCGGATTAGATGCTGGTAATGAATTTATCAATGGGCCAGCAGATAAAAATAAGTATATTCATGGTGATGATATTGACGATTTCGCCCAAAATATCCCAGAAGAATCAGATAAGAATAATATTGGTTCAAAGTTCGTATTTGAAACGATGCATGAGTATTTTGATTTTTGGCGAAATGATTCATTTACCGTACTAGCGTCAGAAGAAGTTCGAGAAATAAAGATTTACGAAGATGATGATATTGCAATTAAATGGAAAGCTAAATTCGATTTAATCATAGATTCTCAAGCGGGTATTATGTCAGTTGACCACAAAACTATGAAGCAACGCAGAGATACTATGTCCATGAGTAATCAATTTATGGGGCATTGTATCTTACTTCACAGTAGAAATGTAATGATTAATAAGATTGGATTTCAAAAATCACTTAAGCCAGAAGAAAAGTTTACTCGAAATATTATCAGTTATACCTCAGATAGATTAGCCGAATGGCAATTTGAAACAGTTCCACATTATGCTCGAATGTTAGTTGCATATACTGAAGCAGGATACTTTCCACCAAATCATAATAACTGTGAAAACAAATTTGGTCAATGTGAGTTTTATCGAAAAGATGTATGCAATAATGATCGTGGTATGAGAGAAGAAATGTTAAAAATCAACTTTCGCGTTGGTTCAAAATGGGATATTTCTAACAATGATTGATATTGCAAAAGTTAAAATCTCAATGAGTAACTTAATTGTATCAGCTAGAAAGTTGAATGAATTAACTGACTCATTTACTATTCAATTAAAAAATATTGAAGATTCAATAAATAACTTGAAATTAGGGGTTGAATCAGAAATTGAAATTCCTAATTTAAAATTAAAAACTAAATTTGGATATGGTCGAATTGAAAGTAAATGGGGATTTTATATTCATGAAGATACTCAATATTGGCACTGGCTCAGCGCACCTCGATATTTAAGAATTAAAGTAATTGAATATATTCCACTACTTTTTGAGCAATTAGAAGAAGACGGAATTAAGTTAGTTGAGAATCTTAAGAAAGCAACACAAGTCGCGCAGGAATTTATCGACAAAATTAATAAGAAATAATCATGAACAAGCACATCCACAAATACATCCGCATTCGCATAGGAATTAAGCGTAGGGAAGAATACAAATGTTCCCTACCCGGATGTACTCATCATACATTTCCCGAATTAGTAGTTGGTAGGGAATCTATTTGTAATTATTGTGGTAATATTTTCTATATGAATAAGGCATCAGTTAGATTATCCAAGCCTCACTGCGGATGCTTAAGTAAGAAATCAGGTTCAGTTAAAACTATTGAAGATTTCTTGTTGGATAAATTATAATGACTAAAAAAGATTTAATCAAACTTAAGAAACTTCTTGAACATATTAAAGATCCAGATGGATATGTAAAAGAAATGATTGCTGTAGTTGATAGAAATTTAGCAATTTATGAATCAATGCGTGGTCAAATGAAAGATCAATATTATCGAGATGAGCTATAAAAATGCCTACAATGTCAACGATTAATCATGATATTCATTTTAGTCTATTTAAAGGTGATCCAGGAACTAGAAAATCAACAGCAGCATTATCATATCCTAAACCAATTTACTTTTTCAGCTACGATAGAAAGATGAATGCATTAACTATTCCTATGCAAAAATGGAATATTAATCCAGATGAAGTGCATTATGATGATTATGAAGATTGGACTAAGGCTGCATCTAAATTAGAAGAGTTTAGAATCAAATGTCCATATAAAACAATTGTAATTGATTCTATTACAACATGCGCTGATGCTATGTTAAGGCAAACTCTTAAATTAAAAACTGGTAATAGAGCATCTGGTGCTGCTGCTGGTAAATTAATTGGAGGCATAGCAGTTAATGAAATAGAAGATTTTAATGCAGAAGCAGGTGGATTAAATGAACTTATGGCATTAACAAAAGATATCCAAAAGTTTCATAAGATTGATGTAATCCTAATTGCTCATATTATTAATCGTGATAGTAAGAAACTTGATGGCAAAGTAGAAGTATCACGAACAATTGTTACTGCTGGTAAAGCACCCGCAGCAAAAATTCCCGCGATCTGCGACGAAACATATCATTTTGGTATTGAACGCGCAGTGATTGAAGGGCAGGGTGGAGCATATATTATTCAAACAACTAATACTGGAAGTGATTATGCTAGATCGAGTTTACCATTACCAACAGTAATACAAATTAATGATGATCCTTTGTATGAGAAATATATCCTGCCAGCAATCAATAAGTTAAAGGCTGGTCCTGTTACGAACTTAATAACATGAAAATTAATATAGAATTTAGAAGTCCAACTCCAAGTCATGTTGAAATTGCTATATTTTTAGATGGAGGATATACTGGAACTATTACAACAACTATTGGAGAAGCAGCATGTTTACATCAAATACTATCTCATGGGTGTGCTAAAAATATAGACAGTTTTAGTTCAAAAGGTTCAATTCAATATAATAAGAGGAAAAACAATGAAACCTGAATACGTAATTATGGTTGGAAATTTGTTTCTTAAGTCAGCTTATACTTATGAAGATAGTTTTTCATTTATATCTTCACAAGAACAAGCAAAAAGATATACAGATGAAGAACTACTTAAGAAAGATATTGCAAGATTGGAACTTCATAAGGTTCCATATGTAACAATGAAAATCAATATTATGGCAGAGATTCAGGTTATTGTACCTAATCTTGTCAAAGAAGATGCCTCCCTCTAAAACAACAACAAACAAAAGGAAAAACACACAATGATCGTAGAATTCTCTGAGTCAGATGTTCTTGGTTCTAAGTTAGTTACTCCAGGTTGGTATGAGGTGCTAGTCGAGAGAATTGAAGATAAGGCATCCTCTGATGGAAAATCCATTAATGCATGGATTAAGGGTAAGATTGTCAAGAATGCTGATACTGGTTCAACTGATTTCCAAGGTGTTCCAACGCCTTTTAATTGGTTGATTAATTCTAAGGCAGCATTTGGACTTACTCCAATTCTACGCGCTATTGGAATTGAACCAAAACCCGGAGATAGAGCAGACGTAGAAGCAATTGCTGGTAAACGATTCGAGATGTTTATTGGCAATGGAATTAACCCTAAGAATCAACAGATGCAGAATATTCAAACGGGTCAATTCAGGCCATTGAGAGAAACAGTTAGTAGCTAATAAGTACTGGATTCTATCTGAATATTGATGGGAATAAGATGGTAATGAGTCGCAAATCATTATGAGCAAATCCATCCATCACTTTTTAATGAGGATAAAATGTCAATTCCAGATTACTATTTTGGACCTGAAAAAGAAGTAACTGATCCAGATGATGAATTGCCAGATGATGATGAAGATGATGAGTTATCTGAGGAAGATGAAACAGAAGAAGATTTACCAGAAAATGAAGAGGACAATGAAGAGTTAGATGATTAAGTGAATCATCGTAATATACTCTGAGTCCATTTAGTCCATTTTCTGGTAATAGGGTGTGTATTGGAGCAGAAAATTTCTCACACAAAAGAGAATATACTCTGATTCTGATACACACCCAACTTTATAAAGGGAAATTGATATGACAGTTAAAGAGTTAATTGAGCATTTAAAAACCTTTGATGAAAATCTTGAAGTTATATATAGAGAATGTTCTGATTGGTCACAAATGAGAGCGGACTTAATTACAAAAGAGAAAGGTGTAGATAAAGATTATTATATTATGCGTTCACATAGAACTATGGTTGATAAAGATAAGGCTACTGAGAAAGAATATGTTTGTTTTCCGGGAAATTGAGGAAATTGATATGCGTACATCTATTACAAATCATACTAAGAAAGAATATATTGGTGATGGAGTTTATATCCAACCAACAGATTTTGGAGATTATTTACTAACAACTGAGAACGGTATTGAAGTAACAAATTCTATATGGCTTGAACATAGAATGTTTGATTTACTTATTCAATATAGGGATAGAATTAATCAGGAAAATAAATAAATGCAAGACAAATTAGCAATTCACGCGCGAGATGGTAAAGTTTATATTAATTTTCCCCAACCAGTTACTAATGTTGAATTTGATATTGCAACAGCATTACAAGTAGCAGAAGGATTAATTAATAGATCTAGGCAGGCATTGCAACAACAGAAACCACTTATTGTTATTCCGAAGGTTAATTAAATTGAAATTCTATTTTAGTAATAGTTTAAGAAAAGATGAAGAACTAATGAACCGATACAATGTTTTGTTTGCTATTGCAAGAGGAAAATCACCTTGCATCAGTCATCATAAACATCCATTTTATGAGTTAATTATTTTTGATTATACGTTTGGAGTCAGATTCTAATGAAAGAAGCAGAACTCATACCAATTGATCCAGTCAAGAGAATTAAAGGAAAGATTACAAAAGTTGACCCAACAGGATTTGGATTTATTACATCAGCAGAACAACCATTTACTACATTCTTTTTTCATTGGTCAGCATTGATGCATAATACAAAGCATTTTACTGAATTAAAGAAGGGCGATTCAGTAATGTTTGAGCCAATTGATTTTACTGATCCAATTACTAATGAGTATAAAGGTTGGCGTGGAATAAAAATTGAGGTGATTTGATGAAAGTTACTGCTATTACACCACTACCAATAAAAAATTCTGTTAATATTGAATTATCAAACTATGAAGCCTCAATTCTTAAATGGTTATTTTCTAGAGTTAGAAGAGAAATGACTAATATTGCTACAGAGCATCTTAAGTTTGTTGTAGATCTTGAACAAGAATTAATGCGAATTGTTTAAGATGACTTACAAGGAAAAATATCTTTTATCAAAATCATGGAGAATTAAAGTAAGTACTGTTTATAAATATCATAAGAAACAACATGATAAATTTGGTAAAGAATGGAAAATCAGATTTACTGCTCAATATTTTGGAATATCTCTCGCGCTTGTAAGTGAAAATTTAAAGTTAGGTAAGAATCTAGATAAGCTAGTTGGATGTAAATCGAGAAATCAGGCATTAAAACTAATCAAAGATGAATAAAATCTATGTTCCCGGAAAAGGCAATGGATCTGCTAAAATTGCCATTATAGGAGAAGCCCCTGCAAATATGGAAACTGAGCAATTAACTCCATTTGTTGGTGCTTCTGGTCAACTTCTTAATGCAATGCTCAAAGAAATAGGCATATCGCGCGAAGAATGCTGGTTAACTAATGTTTGTAAATATCAAATTCCTCCGAATTTGGGTAAGCAGAAAATTCCTTTTCGTGTTAGAGCTGAATCAATTGGGATAAATGTAGATGAAGAAGTTTCAAATCTTAGAAAAGAACTTCTTACAATTAGACCAAACATATTAATCCTTCTCGGAGGATCTGCTTTATATGAATGTGCTGGTAAATCACCTATTCAGAAATGGCGCGGATCAATTATAAGTGCATTTGGAATTAAAGCAATTTCAACATATCATCCTTCACACATACTACATCAAGAAGGAGATGTAAAAGGTTATTGGAATAAGTCAATAATGAAATTTGACTTAAAGCGCGCGGTTAAACAATCTTATTTTCCAGAAATTCAACTGCCTTATCGTAATCTCAATATTTGTACTTCACCAAGTCAATTTTATGATTTCATCCATAGAAATCGCTTTAACAGTAATCCTGCTATAGATATTGAAGCCTTTAAATGTATTCCTATTTGTATTGGTATTAGTTTTATTCCAGGTGAAGGCATAACTATTCCTTTATGGAATCATCATAATATATCATCTCTTAGTAATCAAGATTTAGCTATTCTTTGGAGCATGTTATCAGAATTTCTCGCGAAACATAGAGTAATAGGACAGAATTTTAACTATGATAGAGATAAGATTAAGAGATTAGGATTTATTGTCAAATCGCTTTATTCAGATACTATGCTTAAGGCTTTTTCTATTAATCCAGAATTTCCTAAAAATCTCGCATTTAATACGAGTATATACACAGAAGAACCTTATTACAAAGACGAAGGAATGTATGAAGGTAAAGTATCCGACTTATTAATTGGATGTGCTAGAGATGCTTGTATTACGCAAGAAATTAATACTGCTATGGACCCTGATTTAGATGAATTAGGAGTTAGGCCGTATTATGAGAAATTTCTTCTTCCCTTGTACAATTTATATGGCAAAATCGAGAATATAGGCTTTAAGGTTGATGAATCTTTAAGAAAAGAAACAATTATTAAATACATAGAATGGGACGAGCAAATTCGCTATAAACTTTATAAAATTGTCGGATGCGAAGTAAATGCTTCATCTCCAAAACAGATTACAAATTTACTTTATGAAAATTGGAAACTTCCTTTTCGTGGTGGAACTGGAGAAGAAGTATTAACTCAACTATTAAATCAAAATGTTAAAAGTGATCTTCATAGAAAAGGAATTGAATTAATCTTAGAAGATAGGCAAGTTAAAAAAACTTTATCTTCCTATTTATATGCGCCTACTGATTTTGATGGTAGAATGAAAACTTCTTATTTCATTTGCTTAGAAACTGGTAGATCAGCAACACAGCAACAAGATCCTCCATTAAGACCACAAGTAGAAGTTAGAGATGAATATGGGCATAGAAAAAAGCAATCTATTGGAATGGCATTTCAGACTATTACTAAACATGGTGAAATAGGACCAGAGGTAAGAAGAATATTTGTACCCGATGAAGGTGAAATATTCTTACAGGCTGATAGTTCACAAGCTGAAGCGCGAGTAATTTTTCTTTTAGCAGAAGATTATGAAGCACTAGAAGATATTGATAAAAGAGATTATCATGCTTATACTGCATCGTGGTTTCTCGGCGGGTCGGAGGAACAACACAGTAAAAAAGCTCATGGTGGTAAAGAATCTCCTGAAAGATTTCTTGGTAAAACTTTAAGGCATGCTGGTCATTTAGGTGCATCTAAACGACGCGCTGCATTAGAAGTAAATACTCAAGCGCGAAAGTATAAGATTCCTATTGTCATTACTGAAGCAATAGCAGATAAAGCATTAAAAGTATTTCATGCAAAGCAGCCTAAAATTAAGCAGATATTCCAAGAAGGCATACGAAAGTGCATAGAAAAAGATAGAAAATTAATAGCACCATCTCCTTATGGAATTGATTGTGGAGCACCAAGGATATTTTATGAGCGATACGGAGAAGATTTATTCAGACAAGGATTTAGTTACATTCCACAACGAACTGTTAGTGAAAATACTAAAGGAGTTGCGCTTAGAATCAGCGGTAGTATGGAGTATGGCATTACAGGCAGAGCAAGCTGGATCAAAATTATCGTTGAATCTCACGACGCCTTACTTGTCTCAGTTCCAATTAATAGAAGGTTTGAAGCAGCTAATATTCTTAGAGAAGAATTTGAAAGACCTATTAACTTTTCTAAATGCAGTTTGCCAAGAGGACAATTAATTATTCCTTGTGAAATTGAATCTGGCTATAACTATAAAGATTTGTCAAAGTTTAAATGGCTTGTGGAGGAATAATGAGTTTAATTCCAGGAACTAATTTTAAAGCATATAGATTACATAATGGGTCGATTGGAACTGAATACCAAGCAATACTAGAAAGTATTGAATCATTAGAAGTACGAAAAAAGGATTTAGAATTTCGTATATATGATCTAAGAAAACAACTTCCTAACAGTGAAGGGAATCCAGAAAAATGACCCAAGAACCAGAAACAATTCAATCCTGGATAGATTACATTAATGAACATGGAATTAATCTAACCAAATGGGAAGAAGATTTCATGGAATCTATTACAGATCAATTTGCAGTAAGAAATTCTTTATCTGATAAACAAGAAGAAATCTTAGAAAGAATCTATACGGATAAAACTCCATGATAATCAGATTCAAAGAAATCGTAAACGATAAAGAACTCGATTTAGAATTTGTGTCAAAAAGTATTGAAACACATAGTTACTTAGGAGATAACCCAGAATTAGTTAGATTAATAATTGATTCTGCGCGTTTGGCAATTCAATCTTATCATCATGCATTGAAAAAATGAGTAAAGAATCAGATGAACGCACTACTCCAGATGAATTATTTGTACCACTTAATAAGGAGTTTAATTTCACATTAGATGTTTGTGCAACAAAACTCAACGCGAAATGCGAGAAATACTTTACAATAGAACAAGATGCACTTCATCAAAAATGGAGACCAAATATTTGCTTTTTATGAATCCACCATATTCAAATTTATATGGTTGGTTAAAAATGGCAAAGTTTGAATCATTACATGGTGCAACAGTAGTATGTATATTACCATGTGATACATCAACTCAGTGGTTTCATGATTTTATATATGATAAGAAAACTAATAATTGGTATCCAAATGTTGAAGTAAGATTTCCAGATAGAAGATATAAATTTGGTGATAACACAAATAGCGCAAAGTTTGCTACGGTAATTGCTATTTTTAGGCTAACTAATGACATGGCTCGATGAATTAGTTAATGAGCATAAAGCATTTGAGGCACCTTTAAACTTCTGGCGCTGGAGTGCGCTCGCAGCAGTATCAGCAGTAGTTAAGGATAATTTATGGATTAGTAGAATTCAGTTTTTGCAATACCCAAATATATTCGTCCTTCTTTATGCAGATTCAGGCTTAAAGAAAGGCGGACCTATATTTATGGCTAAACAATTAGTTAGTAAAGTAAATAATACAAAAATAGTATCTGGTCGTTCGTCGATACAAGGCATCTTAAAAAAATTAGGAACTGCTGAATCCAGACCCGGAGGAGTAGTAATTAATAAAGCTACAGGTTTCATATGTGCAAGCGAATTATCTTCCGCGCTTGTAAAAGATGAAGCAGCATTAGATATTTTAACAGATTTATTTGATAGATCATGGAATCCAGGTAATTATGAATCACTTCTTAAACAAGAATCCTTTAACTTAAAAGATCCCACAATTACAATGTTAGGTGGTATTAATGAAGCTCATGCAGAAGCATTGTTTGCTACAAAAGATTTGCATGGTGGATTTATTGGTAGAAGTTTCATAATTCATGAATCAAAAAGAAATGCTATTAACTCTCTAGTAAGTGAATCTGATTTAGAAATTGATACGATGATAGATTATACTAAATACTCTGATTACTTACAAACTATTGCATTATTAAGAGGGCCTTTTAAACCACTAACTAAGCAAAGTATTTCAGGAAGATTCTTTAATGATTGGTATCATGCTTTAGTTAAGGATATTGAGAAGAAAGAAATTAAAGATCCAACGGGTACATTAAATCGCGCGTCAGAATCATTAATTAAAATTGCTATGTTACTTTCATTAGTAAGAGAACCTAATTTAGAAATAGGAATAAAGGATTTAGAAATAGCAATTACTCTTTATGAATCTCTTGTTGGTAATATGCGAAAGACTACTTCTGCTCAAGGTGAAGCAAAGTACATGCGACAAAAAGCAGAAATAATGAATGAACTCCGAACGCGAGATAATCATATGATAAGTAGAACACAATTAAATAAGAATTTTTGGACCTCAGCCAATAGTCAAGATTGGGATTTAATTATGGAATCTTTAAGAGATGGTGGATGGGTTACATTTGAAATGGTTGGGCCTAATTTGATGTATGTTATGCCTGATGAAAGAGCAATTGAATTGAATGAAAGAATGAAGGGAAAGAACTAAAAATTAGCTCCAGTGGCGGAACTGACATACGCATAAGACTTAAAATCTTAGGCCAGTAATGGATTGTGGGTTTGAGTCCCACCTGGAGCACCAAATAATTTTATGTATTACTATTGCTTAAAATGTAAAACTAGAGTTTCTAAGGAAGATGTGATTATGGAACCTGATATGAAAGGTAATTATAATTATAAGCATATGCTTTATTATTTACAAAGTGGAAAGAAAGATTATGTTTTGCATCCAGCAAGGAAAGTTTTTGAAAAGGAAATAAAATGCCAATCGAACTCTCAGAAT
>Ga0209641_10000219_pt1 | contig 48921 bp, 68 predicted proteins | sample RifCSP16_1_FD_184022 | JGI IMG/M metagenome (GOLD analysis project Ga0209641, IMG submission 184022) | Soil microbial communities from Rifle, Colorado - Rifle CSP2_sed 16_1 (SPAdes) (version 2) | ecosystem: Environmental > Terrestrial > Deep subsurface > Rock core/Sediment | place: Rifle... | reverse complement strand
GTTTTCTGCTTTGCATGCAGGACACACACCACACCCTATCCAAGGATATACAAGAATTTCGTCTCCTATTTTGAACTCTTTTACAGAACTTCCTATTTGAGTTATGGTTCCTACTACCTCATGGCCTGGAGTAACAGGAAATTTGACACCTCGGTCTGTTGCCTTCATAAATGAACCAGAACCTGCATCATATCCCCCATCCCACAGGTGCAAGTCACTATGACAGACCCCTACGGCTTTGACCTTTACTACCACTTCGGATTCGTTTGGTTTTGGAATTTCCAAATCCTTGAGTTGCAGTGGTTCTTTTGGTGTAACAATCTGAGCCGCTTTCAACGGAGTATTGTTTTTTGTCTAATAATATAAGTTGACTGTCATGCACAGAATAGTGATTTTTTGAACTTCTCCATGTCAATTTGATACTTGCAGCGTTTGCAGTACAGCCAGCTGCATGGTTTTAAGATCTTCCATGGAGCTTCGTATCTATCATAAAACAGACTATCACTTTTACAGTTTGGACATTCAACATGTATTTCAATCATGAAATGAAATTGGAATTTTTTAGATATAAGGCTCGGGTAGGACTGATAAATCATTCATTGTTGACTAGCTCCGGGAAAAAAATAGAGCGGTTAGATATTATAAACAAAAAAATGTTTTACATTAGTGAGTCAAGAAAACCCTAATACAGGCATTTCACAGCCTCCAATCAATGTACTTTTCAATCCAGTCGATGTCTCAAAAAAAGATGTTTGGACAATTGATATAATACGAATTTTGGAACTTTTGATTACAATTCTAAATCAAACAGGAAGGAAAGATCTTCGTGTTGCAGGAATTGCCGCCCTTTCTTCTGCAATGATACACAGAATGAAAGTAGAAAGCATATTTGCACTTCAAAAAGCAGCAATGGAAAAAAAGCCATTCAGGCAAAGATTAGACATTGATGTAGAAACAATAAACATGCCTTACAGACATGAGGCTACTTATCCTGTTACACTTGATGAGCTTCTCAGTGTTCTTGAGAATCTGATAGGAACAATTGCAAATCCACGCTCAAGTAGGAGACAGATGCAGTTTGAGCCAGTCGAGGTTCCTGACTTTAATGATTATTTCATAGGTCTTGAAAAAATAATTGGTCAGTATGAAGAGCTTATTGTCAACAAGATACGTTCTGCAGGAGTTGGTTCCTTTAGAATGATAGTTTCTGAGCTTGAAACAATTGATGTTGTAAGATGCTTTTTTGCCATACTCTTCCTTGCAAGAGATGAGAAAGTAGAACTCGAACAGCTAGAAAATGACATCAGTATATCTTTGGTAAGAGAGAAGTTTACCACATGATCAAATACCGATAAAGGATTCTTTTAAGTACATTTTAACACAATTTTTTGTAAATGGGTAAGATAGAAAGTGATGAGGAGGCAGGCGCAAGGATTGAAGCTGCGCTTTATTCCGCTGGCAGACCACTCACTATTGAGGAGCTAATCAAAGCGTCTGGAACAGAATCACGAAGCAAGACACTAGCTTTAATGACAAATCTAGCAAAAAGAACCAAGTCTGCGTTTAAGGCAATCGAGGTTGCAACCCTTCCTGATGGATCGTATGTCTTTCAGCTCAAGCCTGAATATAACACCATAATTAGAAAATATGCCTCAAAGCCACTACTGCCTAATGCGACACTGAAAACATTATCATACATTGCTTACATGGAGCCAATTTCCTCAAAACAATTAGTTGAGATTCGCGGTTCTGGTGTATACATGCACCTAAGACACCTGTATCAGCTTGGTTATATCGAGCACCAAAATGTGGGAAGGATGAAAATCTACACTACCGCAGAAAAATTCCAAAAGTATTTTGGAGTACAAGGCGGCAAAGACGCGCTCAAGCAGAAGCTTTTCTCCAAGGTACGAAATGTGTCACAGCCAATACAGACTCCAGAATCTGCAGCACCGGCCAGTCCGACTGCATGACAAAATTTCGTAAATTCATCATGTTATAATTATAGAAATACAAAACTGATCATAGTATAAATTAGAGTCATTTAATGGACAAGATATGAAGAAGTCTGTCGAGAACCTTGCAACAAGTAAGATAACTGGTGGAAGAAGGTATCCACTTAGAACTAGAAGAAAATATGAGATCGACAGATATCCGGTGGAGACTTTATCAGGTCAACAAGAAACCATAACACGAAAGGTGCGTGGCAAAAATTCAAAGACTGCGTTGAAGACAGCCGATTTTGTTAACCTTGCTGTTCCTGGACAAAAAGTAAAGAAGACAAAAATTTTGAAAGTTTTGAAAAACCCATCAAACAACGACTATGAAAGACGCGGTGTCATTTCAAAGGGCGCCATACTAGAAACCGAAGATGGCCAATGTAGAGTAGTGTCAAGACCTGGTCAAACCGGCATAGTTAATGCAATTTTAATAAAGTGATACCATGAAAGATTACGAACATGTCGTAGTCTGGCTTGATTATTTCAACAAAACATTACCAAAAAAAATGGGTAGAAGAGTTTCAAAAGAAAAAAGTGTTTTTGATCCTTCACTAAAAGAATTATCCGATGCTGCAAAGGCTGCAGGTTTTGAGCTAAAGGAAGAAAATGATCAGGTCAGATTCCCAAGAAGGCCGTTTGTTAGATCAGGGTATATTATTTTGCCAAAAGGAATGTCAAAGTCCAAAGCAATAGCAAAGATTTCAGAAAAACTGGTTGCAAAAAGGGCAAAACAGTCAAAGTAAATAGCTCTTCTAGCTGTAGCTAAAGTAAAGTTGACAGAACTCTATTGATAATGGTATCTAGTTTGAGAAAATAATTGCAGGGGGTGGGCGAGGTTTTGCATTTGGCCAGTAGTGGCAGGGTCATAATCAGATTGACAACGACAGTACGTGATGGCCAACTATTAGTTGATGGAGCTGGTAGAAAAATTGCGAAGGTAACAGAAATGATAGGTCCTGTAGATGCGCCTTATGCATCTGCAACTCCGCTAACAAATAATATCCAAAAATATATCGGAAAAAAAATTTTCATGGATAAAGAATCCCCTGCAGAAAGACCAAAACGATTCAGGGGAAGAAAAAGATGAATACAATAGAATACCAAACACACTGTCCAGAATGTCAGGCTTCTTTAATTGATGACATTCATAATGGAGAAAAAATTTGTTCTGGCTGCGGTTTGGTTGCAATGGAACAAATGTCAGACTCTGGTCCAGAATCACGAGCTTCAAATCCTGAAGAAAGGATGAAAGCGTCAAGAGCAACTGGACAGACAACTTATTCCCAGCATGACTTGGGAATTAGAACTGAAATCGCGATGGGCACAAAGGACTATAGTGGAAAGACAATAAACGTTGAAATAGCAAACCAGATGTACAATTTGCGCAAGTGGCAGACTCGAATAAGAGTTTCTTCTCCAAGGGAGAGAAGGCTTGCAAATATTTTACAAAAGGTAGGAGAGACCTGCCAAGCCCTATCACTGTCAAAAAATGTGCTAGAGAGTGCATCGATGATCTACAGAAATTTTGAAAGTCAGTGTGAAGCAAAAGGAAAATCTGTTACATGCATGTCAGCAGCTACCATATACATGGCCTGCAAACAATGTGATGTCGTAAGATCACTAGATGAGATCTGTGCTGCAACTGGAAGCTCCAAGGAACTTGACATGAATGTAAAACTGACAGCAAAATACTATAGAATGCTCGTAATGGAGCTTGGTACAATAACTGCACCTGTGGTCACTTTAGACAAGTACATCTCAAAGATTGCAAATCTGGCAAAGATTGAGGTACGTGTTGAGAGACTTGCTGCTGAGATAGCACAAAAAACACAAGACCATAGCATTGCTGATGGTAAAGCTCCAAACGGACTTGCTGCTGCGTATCTCTACATATCTTCAATTCTGCTTGGACAGAACATGCTGCAAAGAGATGTCTCAAGCATAGCAGGAATCACCGAAGTCACTATAAGAAACAGATGCAAGGAAATCCTTACTGCCTATAAGATAAAAGTTACACTGCGACCTTCGTTAGTTAGAAACTAACCCCTTCTCTTTTTATTTTTCAATTAGGTTTTAACAGATTGTAAAAATATCTAAACACTAATTCAGTTTTGGATAAGATTTGGAAAAAACATTAAATGATATAGTCATAATTCATTCGTAAATTTTGGTTTGTCCTGTAAGACTCGGCACAAAAATTCCTACCTGATTTTTTATTTCGAATTATACTGCAACCGAGTTTATCGACAAAAAGGCAAAACCCGCACACCCTTTACGTACGAAAACTGAAGCTAGTAGATAATAACGATCGTATGATTTGTTACAATTCTGTTCAATGATAATACATTATTACTAGATTTACAATCCAATGATATTGGATTATAACAGGTTTTGTGACGAAGTTATAGAGACTGATCCAAGAATACGCTATGTAGGCATTTATGACAGCGGTGGACTGTATGGAAAGTTGCGAGATGGATTGAATTCTTTTCTTGACAAAGAAGAAACTGTAGACTCGCTAGAGGATGTTGTCAAGACATTTGCTAAACGTAAATTGCTTGCTCCAAAGATAGGTTATACAATTTATGCACTTGAAACATACGAAAAAGTAAATCGTATAACCATTCCCATTGGCACGAATAGCTTAATTTTGGTAAGTACTGATGCCATTCTTAATCCAAGTGAAATTTTAGATAAAATTCTACAGATAAAAAGGAAATACGGCTTTTAGATAAGTGATAAAAAACTCGATAATTATTACACGTAACGTATAGTTAGATTAAGCTAATTTTTCGTTCACTTATATACAGAAATGAGGCCTATCAAAAATTATGGCCATACTTGAAATCAAAGACTTACACGTATCTAGAGACGGAAAAGAAATACTCAAGGGAGTAAATCTAAAGACAGGTCCTGGCGAAGTTCATGCTATCATGGGACCAAACGGTTCTGGAAAAAGCACGCTAGCTTACACATTGCTTGCCCATCCAAAATATGTAGTCACAAAAGGTGACATCATACTTGACGGACAAAGTATCCTAGATCTTAAAGCAGATGAAAGGGCAAGAAAAGGACTGTTCTTGGCATTCCAGTATCCTACCGAAGTTTCAGGTGTTGGATATTCACACTTTCTTAGAATAGCATATAACGCACTTTCAAAATCACTTGGCAGCGAAAAGCGCGAAGTCTTTCTTACGGTAAGAGAATTTCAAAATTATCTTAAAAAAAATCTTGACTCAGTTGGTCTAAAGCATGACTTTTTATCCAGATATCTAAACGAGGGATTTTCTGGTGGAGAAAAAAAGAGATCCGAAGTTTTACAGATGGCAGTATTGCAACCAGTCATTTCAATTTTGGATGAACCAGATTCTGGATTGGATATAGATGCAGTGCAATCTGTTGCAAAAGCAATTAGTCTTACTGCAAGACCGGATGCTACAATTATAGTAATTACTCACTATGCAAGAATACTCAAGTTCCTCTCCAAGCTTGACTATGTACATGTTCTTGCAGATGGCAGAATTATAAAGGAAGGACCAAAAGAGCTTGCAGATGAGCTAGAACAAAAAGGTTATGGCTGGCTTGGCATACAGGAACCAGTGCAGTCGTAATTTTAAATAAAGCCCAAAAGAGACTAGTGCCACATGTCAGAAGAAAAGCGTCAATTTTTCAATTTCTCATTTTTCAAAGTAGATCCAAAATGGAGGTGGATGGCCGATTTAGCAAAGGAAGAATCAGCAAAAGAAGTAGAAAACATACTAAATCATTCTGGAATAAAGTTCAGATCATATTCTACACTTGGATTAAGAGATGATGCCGAGTTTTTGCTTTGGTTTGCCTCTGATAATATAGAACAGATTCAGGACGTGGTGTCAAAGATCTATCTTACTGTCTTTGGAAAATACATCTTTCCAACACACGTGTATCTTTCCAATACAAGACCTTCATTATATGCAAAGAGTTCTGGTGGACACGGATGGCTTGCAGGTGAAGAACAGAAAAAGTATGCCATAGTCTATCCTTTTATTAAAACAAGAGAGTGGTACCTTTTGCCACTTGATAAAAGAAAGGACATGATGGATGAGCACATCAAAATAGGACAAAAATATCCCGAGGTCATTTTGAACACGACGTACTCGTTTGGAATTCATGATGAAGATTTCATGTTGGCGTTTGAAACAGATCGTCTTGACAAGTTCCAGGACTTGATTATGGATTTGAGAGAGATTCGAGTGAGTGCCTACATCAAAGTAGACACGCCAATGATTGTCGGTATAAAAAAAGATATTGTATCATTGATTAAGAGTCTTGGATGATGAAAGCACTAAAAGAGTGGGCTACAGTTGTCAAGGCACTAGAAAACGGAAACCAGACTGTATTGTTAAGAAAAGGTGGGATTTTAGAAACAGATTCCGGGTTTAAGGTAGAATCAAAAAAATTTTTCTTGTTTCCAACATATGAACACCAACAGGCTGACTCGCTAAAATCACAATTTTATGGATATTTATCAGATGTAAGAGAAAATCAACCAAAAGCAGGTGTTAACAGAATAACATCATATGCCGAAGTTATTGAAGAGTCAGATATTACAGATATGAAAAAAATTGAAGAGCTGTCACCATTTCATATCTGGAGTGATTATTACATCCAAGAAAGAATGAAGTGGATGCCAGAAAAGCCCATGAAGGCAATATTTCTCAAAGTTTACAAAATAAAAGACTCTGAAATTCCCGTGTTGTCTGAATATCAAGGATGCAAATCTTGGATAGACATAAATGTAAATTTGGAGGCTGGACGATCGGTTTTGAGCGATCAAGAACTTAAAGAAAAGCTTGAAAGATTCAGGAAGATAATAAATTGAAATACAAAACACTTGGTAAAAGCGGAATTAAGGTTTCTGAAATAGGATTTGGGGCATGGACTATTGCTCTTGACTGGTGGGGCAAAAAAATCGATGATGACGAAGCTAAACGCATGCTAAAAAAGGCATATGATGTAGGAATAAACTTCTTTGAAACAGGCGATATGTATGGCAAAGGAAAAAGCGAAAAGCTGATTGGCGAGGTCTTTAAGGGAATGCATGATGATATTATTATTTCAACAAAATATGGGTATGATTTTGAAAGTGCAACCCAAATAGGACATACTGAGCTTCCGCAGAAATTCGATCCTACATTTACAGAACATGCATTGAAAAAAAGTTTAGAACGACTACAAACTGATCATATTGATGTTTATGGTTTACACAACCCAAAGATGCATCACATAAAAGATGACACAATATTTCAAACACTTGATAAAAAAATAGAAGACGGACTAATCAAGACATATCAAGTAGCATTGGGCCCTGCAATAGGTTGGACTATGGAAGGATTAGAAGCTATGAATCGAAAAAACGTTAGTGCAGTACAAACAGTCTATAACATTTTAGAGCAAACACCTGGAAATGAACTAATTGAAAATGCAGAGAAGAAAAACGTAGGAATGTTGGTACGAGTTCCTGATGCTTCTGGAATACTTACGGGAAAAGTAAATGCAGATACAAAGATTGATGAGAAAGACCATCGTTCAGTTCGCAAAGGCGAATGGATAAAAGAATCCCTAAGAAAAGTAGAACAACTCCGACCAATAGCCAAACGCAATGGCCTAAACATAACAGAGTTTGCAATCAAGTTCATTCTTTCAAAGAATGCAGTCTCTTCGGTATTGCCTACAGTAATTAGCATTGATGAGATTGAAACATTTGCCGCAATGTCTGATGGAAAGTATCTAAATTCTCAAGACATGCGAGAGATAACAGACATGTATAACCAATGGCCACAATACGAGTTGAAGGCATCTGTTCCTACTGCCTAATGAGGAATCAGTCTAGATTTTAAATGATTTATTTCTGATTGCAGTTCTATAATTTTTGAATCAATTTCTTCTCCAGATTTAACTTCAGATTTGGCTTTTTTTGCTGTTGTTCTCCATCCTATAAGAAATTGTAAAATCGATAATGCGTTTATTATCATCATGTGTTCAACAGTTCCTCCAGATATATTTCTCATATCAAAAATGTTCCATTGACTAAGTGAAGTTATAGTCACAACAGAACCAGATATCAAAAGAGTTGGGTTCTTGACAGGATACACTATGTAGCTTTCTAAAGTTTGAAGTATCAAGTTAGTCTGACCAATCTTGGCTAGAGACAAAAATCCTAAAGTAAAAGAGAGAAAGGGTTTTGAGATCATGCACAAGTCATCGATTTTTCTAGTTTCCCAAAATCATTTTGATAACCGCAGCTATTACAATAATGCAAACTGTGTTCATGCGGGATCTTTGTTGCGACAGATTTAGTATAAAACAACCTGCTGCCACAGTTTGGGCATTCAATGTATAGTTGTACCATTAATTATTTCGAATGCAAATTTTGATTATAAGGCGCGCGTAGAAATGATAAATCATCCATTTAGGCAGGAATGTAGCCTTCTATCGTATATTCGTGCTCTACGAAATATTCTACTCGAGTCTTTTTGAACTCTCTTGAACTAAACAGAATCCTATAGTCATCTACGCCAATTTGTTTCTGAATTTCTTTTGCCATGTTTTCTGCATCTTCTTGTGATCTACAGTGAATCATTGAGAAAACGTTGTATTGCCAATCTTGGTACACTGGTCGTTGGTAGCAATGACTTACCTGTGGAAATGCCCCTAGTTTTGAACCAACCTCATCGATTTTATCGGTAGGAACATTCCAAACAATCATGCCATTTGCAACAAATCCTGCATCCCTATGTCTTAGAATTGCGGCAAATCTACGCATGACGCCAATTTCTTCATAGTATTTTGTTTTCTCAAGAAGTTGTTCTTCTGTTATTCCAAGTTTTTGTGCAGATTTCAAAAATGGTCTTTTTACTATTTCTAAATCTTTTTGGAGTTCACGTATGTACTCCTTGTCTTTTTCTGTTGCAACAAACTTGACATCAAGAATTTTTTTCTTTTCTTCTATAGGTTTTACTTCAGCGGCTTTGTCCTCTATCATGTCAAGTTTTACCCCTATCTTGAAAAGTTTTAGTGTAGGAAGCAGTCTTGTTTTTTTTATTCCAGACAATTTAGAGAACCTGTCAACTTCTGTCTTTAGATCACTTCCAGGTGGAACTGCGAGTGTGAACCAAAGATTGTATTCATGATTTCTTTCATAATTATGACTGACACCTGGATGCTTGTTTACTTGACTTGCAACATAGTCTAATTTTTCTGGTTCTATTGACATTGCAATCAATGCACTTTTGTAACCAAGCTTTCTTGTGTCAAAAATTGCGCTTAGTTGTCTGATGACTCCAGTTTTTTTTAATCCAACTAGTCTTTGCATCAGTTCGTCTTCAGATATTTTGAATTTTTTTGCCATTTCCACATAAGGTTGAGGAATTAATGGAAATGTCCACTGGATCTCATTTAGAATTTCTTTGTCAAGAGTATCCATAGGCATCAAGAATGAAAAACTTCACGCAATTAAAAAATGTACCGAGTTTCTTGCAATCTATAAATATCAATCAGAAGGTGCCATGATTATTGATAGTAGATCTAAATCTGAAGGGAAACTTGGTCATAGTTGTAGGCGGCGGGCAAGAGGGACTCAAAAAGATAAACTCGCTTTTGACACAGGACTGCAAGATACTGCTAATCAGCAATAAAACAAACAGCCAGATTGACAATTACGTAAAGCAGAAAAAAATACTCTTCAAAAAAATTAAACTAGAAAATGCCGATTTTCTTACAAAATACAAACCAATTCTTGTCATGGCAACAACAGATGACAAAAAATTAAATCGAAAAATTGTAGAAAGAGCAAAGAAGATGCGTTGCTATGCTTATGCTGCTGATGATCCTACAGTTAGTGATTTTTCCCATCCTTCTGTGATAAACATAGAAGATACAGTGCAGATCGCAGTCTCTACTGGTGGAAGGAGTCCTGCGATGGCAAGAAAGATCAGAATGCAGGCAGAAAAGGTCTTTAAAAAAATAATCAAAAAAGAAGACATCTATCAAATAAAGCTACAGGAATTTGCCAGATCATCGGTAAAAGTCAAGCTAGCAACGCCCCTTGAGCGGAAAAAATTCCTATATGGTGTCATAAATGATAACCAAATAAAACAGTTAATAAAAGAAGGAAATTTCAAAAAAGCACAAAAGCGAGTAATGGAGATGTTAGAGTCAAAATGAATCTTAATGTCATAAATGCTAGGGTTACTTTTCGTAAGTCTCCAATACACATGTTAGAACGATTCACATTCAGAGACTTGGACTCGGCTTATTCTTCATTTATGGAACATTCCGGTTTACAAGAATGTGTAATTCTTCAGACATGTAACAGAGTCGAAATTTTTGGTGCGGGAAATGCCCATGACATTGAAAAAATAAAAAGAACATGGGCATCCATTTCAGGTCTTGAAGAAAACGCTTTCAAAGAAAATCTTGAAGTAAGCGAGGGAACCGAAGCGTATGAACATCTCCTAAAGTTAACAGCTGGACTTGATTCACTTGTTGTTGGTGAAGAACAGATATTTGGTCAAGTAAAAAATTCTATAACATTAGCTAGAGAAGTGAGCGCATCTGGAAACAACTTGAACACGCTTTTTGACAAGGCTATTCGTGTTGGCAGTAGGGTAAGAAATACCACTGGGATAAATCGTGGAAGCATTTCTATTGGTTCTATGGCAGTCAAACTTGCAGAAGAAAACATTGACGATTTAAAATCAAAACATATTTTGTTAATAGGTACAGGAGAAGCAGCAAGTCTCGTTGCAAAATCCCTAAAGAAAAGAGGAATGGAATTTTTAGTGACAAGTAGAACTTTTGAAAGATCAAAAGCATTTTCAGAAACTGTTGGTGGAAAACCAATTCAGTTTGAAGCTGCACTTGCCAATTTCAAAAAGGTAGACGTTTTGTTTGTTGCAACTGTTGCGCCATATTTTCTTGTCACATATGAAAGAGTAAAGGATGCAATGGAATCAAAAAAGACAGGAATGATGATTCTTGATCTGTCAAACCCAAGAACGGTTGATGAAAGAGTTGCCACCTTGGGTAGAATTAAGATGTTCAATTTGGATCAAATAGCAGAGATGGTAGACAAAAACATGAAGAATAGGTTTGGGGTCGTATCATCGGCGGAAAAAATAATTAATGAAGAGATACCTATTGTACAGGCAGTAATGAAAAGATTGGAAGTAGAACCTGTAGTAAAAGGCGTTTTCAAAGATATTGATACCGTAAGAGTCAAAGAACTCAGAAAGGCATTACAAATGCTTGGAGAAACCGATGAAGAAAAAATACGCATAATTGAACAGCTAACTCAAGCTATTGTAGAAGGTATTATATCAACTCCAATGAACAATTTAAGACGAGCATCAGAACAAGGTGATTCTGAATTGCTCAAATCAGTTACAAAGCTTTTTGATTATAATACAAAAGGATAACAGATTATATTGCTTTCAGATAGTATTTTTCGCGTATGACTTTTCCTAATGTTAGGCTTCGCAGATTACGAAAAAATGAAAAGATCCGTGAGCTTTTAGAAGAAGTCAGACTTTCTCCAAAAGATCTGATTTGTCCAGTTTTTGTTCAAGAAGATTTGAAATCCAGAATGCAGGTAGACTCTATGCCTGACATAGAAAAACTTCCCCTAAAAGATGTAGTAAGCGAAGTAAATGCTATTGCAGATTTGAAGATTCCAGCAATAATGTTGTTTGGAATCCCGTCTAAAAAAGACGACGAGGGCACCTCAGCTTTTGATCAAAATGGGATTGTTCAAAAAGCAATTTCTGAAATTAGAAAAAATCTTGGAAATCAAATTGCCATAATGGCAGATGTCTGTCTTTGTCAATACACCAGCTCAGGACATTGCGGCCTTGTTAGAGGAAATACAATAGATAACGATTCAAGTTTAGAAGTTCTGAAAAAAATAGCAACAAGCCAGGCTCAAGTTGGAGTGGATGTGGTTTCACCTTCTGCAATGATGGACGGTCAAGTAAAGACAATAAGACATGGTCTAGATGATGCAGGTTTTACTGATGTGGCAATAATGTCACATTCTGCAAAACATCGATCTAACCTATATTCTCCATTTAGGGACATGGCACACTGTGCTCCACAATTTGGTGATAGGGGAACGTACCAGTTACCATACACAAATCCAACAGAATCTATGAGAGAAGTTGAAACAGACATTGCCGAAGGTGTTGACATCGTAATGATAAAGCCTGCTCTTGCGTATCTTGATTTGATTGCAAAGACCAAGAGTAGCTTCAACATACCTGTATCTGCATATAGTGTATCAGGAGAATATTCTTTGGTAAAAGCTGCTGCAAAGCAAGGTTGGATTAATGAAACTGAAGTTACTTTGGAGATTTTGACTGCAATCAAACGGGCAGGTGCAGACATGATAGTAACATATCTTTCAAAGATCGCTGCAAAAGCACTTAATGGATAAAATGAGAGACGACGAGCGTTTTGAAATAGAACGCGCCCTTGATTTGATACCGCATGTTATTGGTGCAAGTTGGGCAACAACATGGTTTCGTCTAAACAAAATAAAAAAACCAACTAGAGAAGAGTATAGAAATAGGGTAGTAGAATATGTTAAATTTTTAGAAAACCTAATGGACTCTTTTCCAAAATCAGATAACTTTCAAGAGATTGCTTCATTTACAAAAAAAAGATACAAAGAAGAGATAGAAAAAATTCTTGAGGGGAAGAATCCCGAAGTCGAAAAGCGATTTGACAGATATGTAGATTATGACTAGACTTCTTTTTTCAGATCATTAAGAAATTTTTTCAGTATCATTGTTCTATGTGCAGCTTCTTTTTTTGCAGTTTTTGTGTTCATCTTTTTTTCTAAGAGTAGTAATTTTTTGTAAAAATGATCTAGTGCCCACTCCTGATCATTTGGGGATCTTTTGTGACAAAAGGGATCATCTTTATTGTAAAATGGTCTTTTTTCTGCTCCCCCTACAGCAAATGTCCTGGCTATACCTATTGCTCCCAGGGCATCAAGTCTATCTGCATCCTGAAGGACTTTGCCTTCCAAAGTACGTGGAACCATACCTTTTGAGAAGCTATGCTCATGTATGGCTTCGGCAATTATGCCTATTTCATGACTAGCATAGCCATATCTTTTGAGTATCTTTGCTGCCTGCAAAGCACTTTTGGTTGATGCTCTTTTTGATCTTTTATCTGATTTTGGATAAGATACAATATCATGTAAAAGTACAGACGCACGCACTAGTTTCATATTTACTTTTTCCTTTTTTCCTATTTTTTCCGCATTTTTGTAAACGCGCATTATGTGCTCAAAGTCATGTGCAGGATCATTTTTTACTAGTCTCTTTTGCACTTCAGCTTTTAGTTTTTTAATTGATTCCAATTCAGAGTCTCCAGAATTTTGGTTTAACAAATTCTAATTTTTTTGCAGTTATCAATTTATTCCAATTTACGCATGCAAAGATGACAATCATAATAATACTGCTAATGTCTGTGACTAAAACTCCTACCAAGCTGTCATCAAATAATTCTAAAAAGGGTTTTAGTGTTACAGTGCTAATAGATATCATAACATAATATGCGATTGCTCTTCCCACCCAGAATCCTGCAAAAATCGCAATATTTTTTACTCGCATTATTCCGTATGCCATAAACAACAGATTGCTTGGTAATGGGGTTATAGCAAAAAGAAATGATGCAGAAAAATATCCATATTTTTTCTTCTTTATGTACTCCGCAAGTGTATCAAGATTTGATTTTCTTTCTGTTCCCATGAATCTACGAAAGAATCTGCTAACATACATGAGAATTATTCTTCCAATCAAAGCTCCTGTGGCTCCCACAACTGAGAGTGTGAGTATGTCAAATGAAGGATCTATTGTGTAAAAAGATGACAAAACAATCCATGTTGGTGGCATCAAAATTGGTGATGCGTTCATTGCAATCAGTAAAAAGAAAATTCCAAGGTATGATAGATTACTAAATATTTCAAAAATTTCTTCCATAATTTTTTAGACTTGCTACATCTTTTAATTGGTTCTAGTAAGAGTTAGTCAGCTTCATAAAATACAAAAAAAGCAATGAATTTCCCCAAATATTCCAAATTTATTTTGCTCTGATCGCTATTATCCAAAAAAATGGACAAAAAGTCCAATATCTTTATAAGGAAAAATCACTAATAAATAAATGTGACTACAAAAGCGTGGAAATGTTATAGATGCAATTTGATCTTTACAGAAGAATCCCACGCATTGCTTCATGAAGATCTTTCACGTCATTCTGTACGAGAAGTTCAGATGATTAAAGCTTAAAACAAAATTTTTGACAATACAAAAGTTATTTTGAATTTTATAAAGATGAAAATAGTCACGTAAACAAAATAGATCATGGGAGAAAATCATCGAGGTTTTGACGAACCAAATCGTAAGCAGAGATTAAGACGACAGAAAAAATATACAAAAATGCAGAGGGAGGGATTTGAACCCTCGAACCCCTAAGGGAAAGGATATCCCATGCCATGATCTTGAGTCCTTCTCGGTTGGCCGGGCTTCGGTACCTCTGCAAGGTGAAATTCCAGACCAGATTATATAACTGAAGCTAGAGGTGTTACAATGTAAAAGACTGGACAATTAGTTTTAATATAGAAATAAAGAGGTGAAGATATGGCCTTGTTTGGGGTTTTTTCGATCCACAGTCCAGAGGCATGCCCACTTAACAATCATGCAAATAGATTAGTAGGAATGAAGATCCTTGAAAAAATGAATCATGTAAAGAAGAAATACAGAATAAAAGAAATACGTGGTTTTTATGCATCAGTTCTTGAACATCAATTTGTGATAATATTGGATGCGCAAGATGCCCATGATGTGGAAAAAATGGTAATTGATGTAGGATTGTCAAAATTCAATACCTTAAAAATAGTTCCACTAAACGAATTTTCCCAGATAACCCAAGTCTGGAAAGGAATGAAAAAATAATAATTTACGTTAAATCTACTTTTCTTTTTCGTTTAGTTTTTGCCAGATAGATAACAATGCCTGCAATAATTAGTACAATAATTATGGCATAAACAGCATATTCAATAGGAAAGATTGATTGCGGAGTATAACCAATCTCTGTATCAGTTTTTATCATCATAGTTTCAGGCATTATTCTGTAGATTGAATCGTGAGAGCGTGATACTATATACATGAACCCATCAGGTCCAACTTCTATATCTGTGATGCAATCAAAGCCAGTTCCAAATGTAATCTCTTCTAATGATTCACCGGTGTTAACTACGTTATCTGCCAGTCTCGGATCGTTGAAGACAAACCCTGTCCTATCTTGGTTTAGCTCAAACTTGTAGAGATTCCCATTGATGCAATCGCCTACAAAGACACTGTTTTTGTACTTTTCAAGCGGTTTGGAATCAACAAAGGAGATTGCAGTTGGCACAACTGTCTTCTGCCAACTAAACTCAGGGTCGCTGTATACATATCCATCGTATCCAGGTAATCTAGAAAGTTCAGTTTCAGTAGCAGGTCCCATGATGACATCCCAACCGCTGTTAAAGTTGGGCGGTACAAAATTGATTTCATCAAAATCATCATCTCCATTTTCTGTATCCCAGAGATTTCCAGTCATGGGATCTATTGCAAGACCAAAACTATTTCTCACTCCCATTGCATAGTATGGTCCTGCCGGATCAACGCGTAAAATTACACTAGTGTCATTTTTTCCACCAATTCCATGATTTTGTAAAACTCCGTATGTTCCCTGATCTCCAATAACTGCATAAACGGTGCCATCCAAACCAGTTACCATAGCACCACCGTTATGGTAAAATTGTTTTCCTGGAAGTTCCTTGACCAAGACTTGATTTGTCAGTTCTTGCCCAGTCCAATCATATCGATAGATACGATTTGCTATAGCTTCGCCACCATCATGTGTTGATTCTGTAAAATACAGATAGACCTTGTTATCGATAGCTGTAATCCCAAGCAAACCTTGTTCTGCAATACCCCTTACGTTTAGGTCAAGGATTGGTTCTTCCCTCATAATTCCGTCTCTAACAAGACGTACCTTTCCATTTTCCTGTTCTAAAATCAATATGTCATCATCAACAAAGGCCATAGTAGTTGGCCTGCAACAAATATCTGAAACAAATTTTTCAACTATAAGATCTTGATCTTTTATGGAAGGCTCCCCTGATGCGTATATCATGCTTACTGCAGAAAATACAATAATTAGAATTAATGCAGATTTCAACACCTGATAGTGGAGTAACATATTATTAAACAGATGAATGATCTTGAATCACATATTCATTCATCAAGATGACAGTACCTCCATTAGAAATACTTTTTACATCCACATTTTGCCTAGCTTATGTGAATCTCAAAGAAAAGATTGCAGAGTTTCCTGATTTTCCAAAAAAAGGAATTTTATTCAGAGACATCAGTCCTCTTCTAAAAGATCCTGATGTAATTTCTTTTATTGTTGATGAGTTTGCCAGACGTTACCATGCAGATGATGTAGACTTTCTTGCAGGAATAGAATCAAGAGGTTTTCCGCTAGCTTGTGCTTTAGCGCTGAAATACAAGAAAGGCATGATTATGATACGTAAGCAGGGAAAATTACCAGGGAAGACTGAAAAATTGTCTTATAGTATAGAATACGGTAGTGCAACAATGGAAATACAAAGCAATGCAGTAGAAAGTGGTCAGAAGGTACTCATTTGTGACGATTTATTAGCTACTGGCGGAACAGCAAAAGCTGCAGCAGATCTAGTTGAAAAAATAGGTGGCAAGGTAACAGGTTTTGCGTTCATTGTAGAATTGTCTGATCTAAAAGGTTCTGAATTAATTAAGAACCACAGATACGAGTCTTTGGTGAAGTATTGATGGAGCAAGCTGAGATAGGCATCTTCGGTGGGACTGGAATCTACGATTCCGGGTTGCTCAAAGAAGCTAAAGAGATTACTGTAGACACACCCTTTGGAAAAACATCTGACTCTATTACAGTTGGAATTTTCAAAGGAAAAAAAATTGCATTTATGCCAAGACATGGAAAAAAGCATACAATTCCACCTCATATGATTAATTTTAGAGCAAACATTTGGGCCTTCAAAGAGATGGGCATAAAAAGAATAATTGCACCTTCTGCTGTTGGGAGTTTACAAGAAAAACTCAAACCTGGAGACTTGGCTTTACCCTCACAATTTATTGATTTTACTAAATCAAGAAATACGTCTTTTTTTGAAAAAGAAAAAGTGATTCATATTTCTGTTGCAGATCCTTTTTGTCCAGAGCTTCAGAGCGCAGTAATAAAGACCACTGATAATTTACATCTGAAAATACACAATGATTGCACGTATGTTTGCATAGAAGGACCTAGATTTTCAACAAGGGCAGAATCCAAATTCTACAAAAATGTTATCGGAGCTGATATAATTGGTATGACATTAGTACCAGAGTGTCAGCTTGCAAGAGAAGCACAGATTTGTTATGTTTCAATTTCTACTGTTACAGACTATGATGTTTGGGCAGAAAAACCCGTAACAGCAAAAGAAGTCATTGAAACATTGACAAAAAATGTAGAAACTACAAGAAAAATTCTGATAATGCTTCCAGATTTCATTCCATCACAAAGAAGCTGTTCTTGTGAAAAAGCGTTAACAGAGGCTCAGTTCTAGCTGTCTGCAAATGATTCTTTTGATATTCCTTCCGGAATTGTAATGTCTCCGTGTACCAGCTTGTGTTGCAACATATCTATCACTTCATCAACATTGTAGCCCATTTTGACAAGCTCTTTCTGTGTAGATTTTGAGATTTTTGCTCCAACGTTATGACCTCCTATCCTCCCAAAGGCTATTGCGTTAAATCTAAAACTGTGTCCATCAATTGTGAAAGTTCCAGTAATTTTAGCAGCTATTTGACTTCCATGAACATTGTTGACATTAACCCGCAGATCCATAAGACCCTAGATTTCCACTACTTTGTTTACAGAGTTTTCTATAAGAAAGTTCCAGTGTTTTTCATCTTGTACTTTAAAGTCATTTATCTTTAGTTTGATAATTTTTTCATCCACACATTCATGTTGGATTTCGTCATCTTTTTTGATCTTGTAGAGCTTCCACATCTCTTTGTGTTTTTTTAAATTGCATATCACAACAGACCATTTTTGATCTGAACTGATTTTTGGCATACCAACTTCGTCCACAAGAGATTCAATTCCAAGTTGTTTTTCTTCACAAAAATTTGCTTTGCATTTAACGCAATGCCAAATGTCTACTGATCCAATAGTTCTTTTTTCATAATTTATGTTAGTTACCCCATAGTAAACTACCTGATGATCACATGAATCCTGATCTACGGTCATTGATCCTCACCGGATATGGTTCTATTTAGTTCTTGCATCATCATATGGGTTTTCTAAAACAATAGAAATGTTATCCACAAGAAGATTTTTTTTAAATGGAATATTTTCTCTTTGACACATTCTTCTGTACATATTTACAACAGCAAATCTAGGATGAGTTGATTCAAATTCTGTTTTTGTTATATCTATGAATCCTCCAAGATCGATTAATTTTTTTGCAGTATCTAGTGCCCCCTCAGTTGATATGTCTAAATTTTTTGCAATCGCTTCTGCAGTCATTTTCCCTTTTTTTATTATCAAAACAAAGACTTTGGCTTGAAGTGGATTAAGTCTTACTTCTGAAACGAGTTTTTCTTCAACAGTGTCTAGATTCACGCTCATAACGCAAGAGAAAATCTTGTCATAATTAAAGGTAAAGTATTAAAAAGATGTTCAGATCTTTTTGCCTAGGATTTTTTTTGTAATTTTTAGTGCAAATCCCATAGCGATGAAATGTACAACTAGTCCAATAACTGCAGCTTCTATCAGATTATCCAGTACAGCCCAAGATACAAAAAACCCCGCAAGAGATGGAATGCTGATTATAAGAGCAATTATGCTTCCTTTTGCAAATAATTCCTTTCTTGAGGTCCTTTTTAATAGATCGTCTTTATCCAATTGTTGACTGGATCTATACAAGATTATAAAAATATGACATTGCAAAAAATCAAAGATCCTTTATATTTGGTTTAGTGACTTGGGTATTAGTTCAATTTGGCAAGTTACAAAAAACGATATTCAAATGATAAATCACTTGATTTTATCATACCACTGATGGTGTTGTTATTCCTTGGTGTGGTTTACATAATGTCATTACGAGCTACCCAAGGTTATGTCAGTTTTATTTTGATAGGGATCGCAGCAGTTGTAATGATCTACTGGGTGAGGGTTTTAAAGAACATGACTAAAAGTGCACAGCCACAGTATACTTCAAAAGAAAGTGATACCAAGAATTGGGTTTATGATCTTATAAAAGGAGAAAGTGAGATAGTCTTTGTTGCCGAAGTACCAGGACCAGAAGATGTTGTAAGTGTCAGATTAATTGATGGAATTTTATACATACGCGGGGCTGGTAGATTCTCAAAAGAAATTCCAATAGAGGTTACTCCAGACATGGGAATACATGATTTCAAATATAGAAATGGTGTTCTTACACTTAGAATAAAGAAACTATAGGCTCTTTGCTAGTTCTAGTTTTTCTGGTAGATATTTATCAGTGATGTTTGTAAGGCCATATTTTGAGAAGGCTTCAAGTTCTGCTTTTCTTTTTAGTTTTAGGAAAACTTCTAGTTGCGTTTTCCAGTTGCCTTCTTGATAACGAGGATCTCTTTGTAATTCATAGATTCTTTTGATATCGGATTCAGTCATAGGTATTGTCGGAAGTTTGTATTTTTCTATGTCTGTAGCCCATACGCCAAGCCACTTTGCATCAGGGACTGTAAGCTCGCGAAGGTGAGCCGCATTTGCAGAACCAGACTTTATGACCATGGCTATGTGTTCTCCATACACGTCTCCGTCTGCAAGAATGACTACGGGCAACCCCAATTCGGTACTGAGTCTTTTGAGAAAATATCTAGTAGAACGCGGAGCTTGTCCTGCAGTATCAACTATAATTGCCTTGAATTTTTTATGAACCTTCTCTTCAACAAATCTTGTAAAAAGACCACCCTTCTCAATTGCGATGACAAGTTCAGCATCGGTGTCTACAAGTTCTGCGCTACTAAGACTTGGACCAATTAGGTATCCATCAGGATGATCTGACAGATTCATTCTTTTTCCTTCGTATCCTGGTACAGTATATTCGATTGTTAGATTACCAAAAACACTGCTTCTTTCTTCAGGAAATACATGAAAATCTTCTCTTGCACGTGTAAGTATTGCTTCAAGATCAACTATGATATTATCAGATTCTGGTTGGTCCTCAAAATCTATTGCAAATGCTTGTGATGAATAATAAATGTCTCTAAGTGTTGAGGTTTTTCCTTCATTTACAAGTCGGTTTACAAAAAATGCCAGCCAGGCAAGTTGTGTAAATGAACGCAGTTGTGACATGTTTCGTGCGCTTCGTACTGCAGCTGCTTTTCCTAAGATGTACTGCCGAAGTTTTTTGTCATAAACGATATTACTAACAGATCTACTTGGAATTGAAAACTGTGGAAACTTTCCATCATTAAGTTCGTCATAGACAACCAGTCCTTGGTTCTTTAAAATAGAAAGCAGTTCTTGTTTTTTTGCTTCCACGGTTTTTGCTTGTTTAGACTTGTTCTTCAATTTCACTTCCCTTCACTATTAGTTGTTTATAATTTGGTTCTTTTTTATTTCCAGAAAGTTCTGTAACAAATTGGGCAATAAGCGGAATATATTTTGAATATAGGTTTGCTCTCTTTTTTGCCATATCAGCCATTCCTTGTCGTGACATATGTACTGCAAGTTTTCTTGCCAAATATTGTAAGGCGTTTTTAAGCTCGCGTTCTATTTCTGGTCTGTCTGCTACGTTTTCTTTTCCTACAGTTTTGTATGGTATTCTAGTGGAACAGATATGAGAGACTATAACGAGTGGTGGATCACCTTTAATCTTGTACCTACTCCAATCCACTTCATTTACAACTTTGAGGACTACGTCACTTCCTTCATCATAAAGAAGTGGAATTCTATTTGCAAAACGATATACTTGAAGTCCTTTTGGTGGAATATCTCCTCCATATGCTATTCCCATCTCAATAATAAATGGAAATCCGGAATATGCAGATGCAGTGCGTTGTATAACAGAAGCAAATTCTGGATTAAAGAATTTCATTATGCCTTTTGATAGTGGTTCTTCTCCCAGTGGAGCAAGACAGCTTGGATCTGGTGACAGAAATTCTTCAAACTTCTGCAGTGAATCAGCTAATCTAACAAGGTCTTCGTTTGTCATACTGCCTATTCTTTTTTCAGGTTTGAACTTGGCAAATTCAGCAAATTTATTGGCAGTTGTAGGACCAACTCTTTGGAATCTTTTTGTTAGAAAACTATGCAGTGTATCGCCAGCTACAGTATTTGCAATCTGTTTGTAGTAGGGGGTTTCTGGATCAAGTTCTATTACGTGTAATTGAGAGTCTCCAAAATCCCAGTATGTAAGTTTTTTATTTGGAACGTCAAGATCATCAATACGAATCTTACTTAGCTTTTCAAAATCCATGTCAAGAAAAGATATCATTGCAATAACAATTCTAACTGGTCGTGAAAGTCCGGACCATTTCTTTTGCGCTTTTTCTAAAATTACCTTAGAATTTGGATTCTTTTTTTGCAGTCCCAACTCGCTTCTAACTTTGGCTATCATTTTGTTGTCAACTACTGGAATCTGGTAATGCGTATCAACCATCATTCTTCTAATTGTCTCAACATCAATTCCATGTGGATGTGGTTTGATGATTGTTGGTGGCGTGGGCATTTCTTTTACAATTCTTGGATAATGGAATTTTTCACCACTTGGTTCTTCAAATGTTATAGAAGCATAGGGGGTAATCAGAGATGTTTGTGCTACATAATCGCGAATTTTTATTCCAGCTTTTGAATAATCTCCTTCTAAAATAATGCTGACAGAAAGTCCAGTCTTTGAAGCTTCTTTTGTTGTGTGTTTTTGTATGATTGGTTTGTTTTTCTGGATGTCAAGTAACATCACAAATTCATCTTGCGTTTTTCCATCTGCACAACTTTTTACTGTAACTGGTTTGTTTGTTGTAATTTGACCATAAAGTATTGCCATTGTTGCGCCAAGTCCAAACATACCTCTTGCTTGTTTCAGTCCAAACTTTGAACCATAAAGGACAGTTCCAAATGCAAGCGGCACATGTTTTGGTTCAATTCCAGGACCATTGTCTTTTACTGAAAGAATGTATGATTTCGGATCTGGTTGCTCTGTGTCTACTGCCTTTATTGAAAGATGAACATCTGGCAGGACGCCTTTTTGATCACATGCATCAAGAGCATTTTCAACAAATTCACGGACTGATGTGTAAAGTGATCTTGTAGGATTGCTAAATCCTGCGAGATCTCTGTTTCTATAAAAGAACTCACTTGGTGAGATCTGACTAAAAGTTTCTTTAATCGAAGACATTTCCATTTTCCCATAATTGCATTCTCTCTAGTTTTTCTCTACGCCTTGCTTCCTGTAGATCATTGTAGACTGCGCCATGCATGCTTCCACTAGAGAGTGCAGAGATTGCATCTACAGCATTTTTTAGTTGGTTTCCTTCACCAATTATTGCCACAGTGCGGCCGTAAACTGAGATATTAGCACCGCTAAGATCCTCTATATTTTGTCTCACTCTACCACCTTCTCCGATTATTCTTCCTTTTATCCTTTCAATATTAGATGAAGATTTACCAGCAAATTCTCGCAAGTCTATAACATGTAATGCGTTTTCACCTTGCAAAAGTCTCATTGCTTTTTCAGGAGAGAATCCTCTACCTATTGCCATTACAATTTCTACTGCTTTGAACGGAAACATTTCTTCTATTGTTCCCATACCACCTACCATAATCTCTCCTGTTTCACTATTTACTATAATTTTAACAGAACATATTTTTTCAATTTTTGATTTGACTTTGCCAGCTTTACCAATAAGTGCGCCGATTCTATCAAGCGGTATTAAGACAGATTTTTCAAAACTCATTGTGTTATCCTCGCAAATATATCAGATGGGTTTTCCACAGTCAAGCCTCTTCTAACAAAGAATCTGGATATATTCTTAATATCTCTTTCAAGAAATTCTTTTGCATTTTTGTGTCTTATGTCAACAGCTGATCCTAGATCAAAAAGAATCAAGCCATTTTCTGTTTTAAAAATATTGTATTCTGAAAAATCAGCATGTACAAGTTTAGCTTTTTTATAAAGCTGTGAAATGATTGAAATTGCATCTTTATAGTCATTTTCATCAATTTCTGTTTCTACGAGGGTTTTTGCTGGAGTACCTTTTTTTCCTACAAATTCGAGTATCAAGACGTTTTTTAGAACATGAATTGGTTTTATTACGGGAATACCACTTTTAACACATTGTGTCAGGTTCCTGAATTCCTTTTGTGCCCAAAGCTCCACCATGTTTCTTGTGCCCTTTTTTATTCGGGAAAATCGTGGATCGTCTACAAGGTAGGGGAGTCTTTTTTTGAAAGTTGAGGCTGTTACTAGATATATCTTAAGAGCAACATCATTTCCATCAGCATCCACCGCCCAGTACATCTTGGATTCCTTACCAGAACCAACTATTCCATTAACGTATGATATAATGCCAGAATTTATCAACTTGGACAGGGTCATCATAGTGGATTTGTCTAGGACGTCATCCATGACCTTGCTTTTATCAAAGACACCTTTTTCTGATCTTCCTCGCCTTTCTTTTGCAAGTATATCACGATCTATGCGTTTTTCTAATTTTTTTCCAAGTTCGTCTGACAACATTTAAGATTAAATCTACTAAGTAAAATCGCTTGCGGGAGAATCAAAAGTCTTTTGGTAGATGTCCGTTATTTTTTAGCCAGTCAACTTGCGATAAGGTATATCTCCATGTGATATCTCCTCGTTCATCTGATTTGAAATCCCATGGTGCAATTGTAACTATGTCGTTATCACGGATCCAGATTTTTCGTTTTAGTTTTCCCCGTATTCTTCCCATACGGGTTTTGTCATCAGTACATTTTACCAAAATATGATCACTGCCTAAAAGTTTTATAACTCTGCCAAGAAGTTCTCCTTCACCTGGCAGTTTCATTTCTTTTAGTTCACTCTCGTTTAAAACTTTTCGCTTTCCCACATCGATCAAAAATTATTTCTGTCTGAACACATATAATTGTGCTGTTTCAGAATTTGAAAATCAAAAGAAATGGAACACCATCTATTTCTTTAACACCTTTTAATGATCCTATCCCAAGATTTATTGATAGCGAAATTGTTTCCTTTCCAACCAAGTTTATGATGGCATAGTTTTTCAAAAGTTCTTCTGCTTCAGCTTTTTCGACAAAACGATCAGCAAAATAACTTTTACTTATGTTCAATGAAAAATCTTCTTTTTTAATGGTTCTACCTACAAGATCGGTATCACAGATATTTAGCATGAGATTTTGTTGGTAGGTTATTGTTTTAACTGCAAATGACATTTATGCGTAGGTGCCTTTTAGTGGTGATTTTGCTCCACATGCTTCACAAACAAGAAAAGTAAGCCTGTTTAACTTTTCTACCCTAGTATCTGGACTTTTACATGATGGGCATTCCAAGTATTCTTTTACGTACCTGTTTAGAAGTGCTGTGAAATCGTGCGGATCTCTTTTTCCTACAAAGACGGCTTTATCACCTGCCAACTGAGCAGGAGCAGCAAATTCCTTTGACAGATATTGAAGAACCTTATCAGGATCCCTTCGTAGGATCTTTGGAAATTCGGCAAAATTACGGAAGAATGTTCTATTTCCTTGCCACATAATATCTACAGACGGAAGTTCAAACCTAGGACCTGAACTTTTATTTTCTGAAATCTTGTCTTGGATTTTCTTTAAGAGTTTCTCGTATTCTGACTTTACCAACAATAGAATTTCTTAGGTGTGCCCTATATGGATTTAATTAAAAAAGAAGAGAGTGGTCCTCTAAGGCTTTCCTATTCGGAAGACGTTAGTGCCACACTTTGGGCATGTGCCCTTTACTGCAGGTCGTCCGTTCTTTAGCTTAACTTCTTTTGGATTTGTAATATCGACTTTCTTCCTGCATTTTACACAGTACGCTTGTGTCATTTCATACTTTTACGAATGAAGTTGTATTTAGGAAGGAAATGTAAAAATTATTTCACTACACGCTGGAGCCGTGTTGAATTTTATAATTTATGGCATGGTCAACACATGCATAAATTTTATAAAATATTACAATTTTTTGGTATTTCTAATGAGTAAATGATCCAACTAATAGAAAATAGATGATTTGTGAGTAGTAAATGTAAAATTGATCGATTTTCAGTATGCTTTTAACCGTCTCGATGAGATTGAGGTGAGTTGGCAAAAAAACGAGGTATTATTGTTACAATAGTAATATTAGCTGCAATTACAGGCGTAAGCTTCTCTATATGGCTCATTCCACAAAAGGAAGATTCCAGCTTTGTAGTTTCCGATTTTAAAGCTCATCTTGAGAGCATACAGACAAAACAAAAAGTCATAGCTGATGAAATTGAGACAGATTTGCAGGAAATGCTTGCTGGAACAGTTAGTCCAGACAACTTTATCATGAGAGCCAAAGCTTCCACCTCACAAATCAATGCTTTGATAATCGAACTTATAGAAAGCGAAGCTCCGCAAGAATGGCATGAGAGCTATCTAAACTACGGTGAATCTCTCAAAAGTTACAACAATTACTTGAGGGAAACAATGGTCTTGGCAAACAAGATCAAGGAAGGTAACTCGAGTGACATCAAAGAGAACCTTGAGAGATTAGATGTTCTGAAAAAAGAATCAGAGGTATTTGCTCTCAAAGTTGATGAGACAAAACCATAAGATTACGATTATTATTTGTAAGTCAAGTTTTTTGATAAGAACAGGCTTACTATGGAACTTAGTAAATTAATTAATGGGAACGTAGTTAGTTTTTCTAATAGAATAATGTCAGTCAAAGAAGATAAGTTAGAAAGAGGAATTACTGAAACTAAAACGAGTAGACTACTTGTAATTTGTGTAGATAGAGATGATGATATTGGAAAAAAGGCTGGAGTTTTAACACCTGTTGTTGGTAGAAATGCATGCATTGAAGCTGCACAAAGACTTGCGTTAGAAGATCCTGAAGATGCAGATTCTAATTCAATTTTTGCAGCAGTAAAAACATATGAGGATCTTGTCAGCAAAGGATACCAGGCAGAAGTGATCGTTGTAGCTGGAACAGCGAACAAAGGAGTTCAAGCTGATGAAAAAATAGTTTTGCAAGTAAGATCGGTGATGGAAAAATTTGTAGCAAGTGGGGCTGTCATCGTTTCAGATGGTGAAGATGATGAAAGTGTCATACCAATAATTCAAAATGTTTTACCCATTGTTTCAGTTCGCAGAGTTGTAATGCGAGTCAGTAGAAGTGTAGAATATTCTTATGCTGTATTGGGAAGATATTTGCGTGCAGTTGTATTTGATACCAGATATTCCAAGTTTTTCCTTGGTGTGCCAGGTATTTTACTTGTCATTGGTGGAATTGCATCTATATTTGGAATCACAAAAGAAATTTCTGCAATCTTATTAAGTATACTTGGTGGGGCATTTCTTATCAGAGCTTTTGATGTTGATAGAACTTGGTCACAATGGATAAAACCAACACCTGCTGGATTCATCAGGATATTCACATTAGTAGCAGGTGCTCTCTTGATGTTAGTTTCAATACCAACTGGAATCAACGCAATAAATCCTACTCTTATTGAAGATCAACCAGATGTATTGAGTACAGTAACAAACAAAGTAATTCTTGGTCTCTTTTTCGCAGGAGCGTTGCCTTTCCTTTGGATGGGCATAGGATGCATATTCGGAGGGACATTACTAACTAGTTGGTTTAAGGGAAGTTTAAGATCAGTAACAGATGTACTTCGTATAATTGTGCTAGTGTCGCTTTATCCTATTGTATTCCAATTTACAAACATCATGACAAAGGATGAGAGCCCATTTAGTCTTCTTCCGCCATTCTTGCTTGGATTAGCCGCAATACTCATATCCGCCACTGTGCTTTTCCGCAAATATAGAAAGAAAAAGGGCGGTGAAGTATTATCGGAATAAAAGAAAAAATATTGAATCTTTCTGGCCTTTATAGCATTTATTCGAACAAACTTGAAAAAGAGATCAGAAATGGACCTCTCCCAAACCATATTGCAATAATATTGGATGGAAATCGCCGATGGGCAAAAAAAAATCTTATTGTAAAGGAAAATGGTCATTTTCTAGGAGCAGATGCTGTTGAAAGCTTGCTTGATTGGTGTGAAGAATTAGGAATAAAAATTATTACACTTTATGTTTTGTCAGCGGAGAATTTAGCTCGTGATGATGAGGAACTTCATTATCTATATGAATTAATCAAGGCAAGATTGGAAAAGCTGTACAACGATCCCAGAATACACAAAAATAGGATGCGAGTAAAAGCAATTGGACGAGTTGAACTTCTTCCTCAATCACTTAAAGAGATCTTAAAAAAATTAGAAGATGTAACAAAAGATTACGATACACATTATCTAAACATAGCTATAGCGTATGGGGGACAAAATGAGTTAGTTGATGCAATAAAGAAAATTGCTACAAAGATTAAAGACGGCTCACTTGATGTAGATTCTATAAATAAAGAAGTCATAGAATCATCTTTGTATACCTCGCACTTACCTCAGTCCTCTCCAGATATGATATTGAGAACATCAGGTGAGAAAAGACTAAGTGGTTTCTTGATTTGGCAGAGTGCCTACAGTGAGCTTGTATTTATGGACGTATTTTGGCCAGAATTTAGAAAAATAGATCTCATGCGTGCTATTAGAACATTTCAGAAAAGAACCAGAAGACTTGGCAAATAAGAGAAACGCATACTTAGTAGAACAGTTTTTTCTAAATAATGATCGAAGAAAGATCTGCTGGTGCAGTATTATTTAATGAAACTGATTCTGGAAAAATTTTTCTCCTTCTAAATTATCCTTCTGGACATTGGGATTTTGTCAAGGGAAATATAGAAGACGAAGAAACTCTTCAGCAGACAGTAGTACGAGAAATTAGAGAAGAGACAGGCATCGCCGATGTAGAATTTATTGATGGGTTTGAAGACAAAATAGAATATCATTATCAACGTGATGGTATTTTGGTTCACAAAGAAGTTATTTTTTTCTTGGCAAAAACAGAAACTATTGATGTAAAAATTTCTCATGAGCATCTAGGATTTGTATGGCTTAGTTTTGATGACGCTATAAAGAAGTTAACCTACAAAAATGCCAAAAACATAATGGATAAAATAAAAAAACTAGGATTCAATACTTAGCTCTTGTAGTTTTTTAGCTTCCTTTACTGGATACTTTGCGTTGAAAATAGTTCTACCAACAATAAGATAATTTGCACCAGATGCCAGAGCTTTTTTTGGATCCCCACCTTGTGTGCCTACACCTGGAGAATAAATCTCACATTTACCTTTTGTTTTTTTGTGGCATGTTCTTATGATTTCTGGATCTGTAGCACCTACAACTATACCATCAGTTTTCAAAGAAAGAGACCATTCAAGAAATAATTCATGAAGTTTTGATAGTTTTTTACTTTCAGAATGTTTTATTGAGAGACCATAGCCTAGTTTTGCGCCGGGATGACTCATGTGAACAAGAGAAATGATCCCATTATTGCTTTTGTGAGCAGATGAGATCAAAGTCTCAAGATTTTCAGGACCCATTATTGGATTTACAATTATAGCATCAAAGCCTGATTCCCATAATCTTTCTGCTGCAATCATGTTTGTGTTTCCAATATCATTTAGCTTAATGTCTGCAATAGTCTGTAAACCCACATCATGTGCAACTTTGTTTATTTTTTTGAGATTCTTGACTCCAAGCGGTAAGATTAGATGAAAATTAAATTTAATTGCACATAGAAACTCGTTTAGTGTTTTGATATTTTTTATTGTAACACTTTCAAGTTTTTCTACAGATTTGTGATCAAGATCATTTGCAAGTATTATCTTACTTTTACCAGAAGATGATTTTTTTATTCTATTTCTAAAATTCATAGCTTGACTAGTGGATGCTTATCTTTTAGCTTTATTACCTTAAGGTAAGAATATCCATGTTCACTTACAGATGGAGTAAATGATGGTTCTACTCCATTCTGGCTAGAATATTTCAAGAAAGGATTTGGTGGTTCTTTGTCAAGAGTCACATAACAGAAGTATGACACTTCGTCTGATTCGTTAAAATTCATAAAGACTCCAACCATCCATTTGTCATCATTTGGAAAAGCGAAAAGTGGGAATGGTGCTTCTTCAAATCCATAGCTTAGTTTTACTAAACTTTCAAGATCTTCTAGTTCAAGCGGTTCGTAATAATTCAGTTCTTCGGTTTTTGTTTCTTGTTTTAGTGATGACGGGAGTGTTTTTACTCTAACAATTGGTGAATATAGGTAGGTAGGATTTGTTATGGTATTTATTATATCAGAGTCTTCCTTTCCAGCCTTAAAGCCATATGAGATATAGTGACCGCTTTTTCCTTCGCGTGCAAAATAGATTATCGGTCTTTCTTTAATAAGATCCATCTGTACGGCAAGTACATGATTACCTTCGTGTTCAAATGAAAATGATGTACGCGGAACCCTTTCTAAAGCACATACTAATCTTGAGAATTCAATTCTATCTGATACTTCAACATAATGAGGTAGTTTTGCCACGATCTTCTTGCGAAAAATACCCCATTAAAAGGTAGCCAGTCTTATTTTTGATCTTATCGTCTGTCAATTATATCATTTACGTCAGGACCAGTACCAATTATTGTTACAGGTACTTTGAGTTGGTCTTCTATTGTTTTGATAAAATGTTTTGCAGGCGAGCTTAGATCTACAAATGAATTCATGTGAGAACATTCTGGATAAAGAACATCAAGTTTTGTAATAGCTACCTGTGTTGCACTGTTTAACATAATCGCTCGTTTTGCAAGATCAAAATCGAATTCCGCAGCTCTTCTTGCACGTCCTGTCACTGTTCCCACTTCTTGCCATCCTTTTGTTTTAGTTTGTTCGGAAGAAAGTTCATTTTTGAGAGGACCTGTCCCTACTCGAGTCACATAAGATTTGAAAACTACCATTACATCTGTTACATTTTTTGGCCCTAGTCCAATATCAGAACATATTCCCGATGCAGTAACATCCTTTGATGTTACGTATGGATATGTACCATGCCATAAAGAAAGAAAAGTTCCTTGAGTTCCTTCAACCAAAACATTCTCCTTTCTTTCTAATGCAAAATTAACTGAGTTTGGAACATCTTCAAGATAAAGTGCAAGTGAATCAATGTCTTTTGCAAGCTTTAGTGTCCTCATTGCTCTGTCTGCATTTGCAGGACCTGTGCCAGAACCAGTGCTACCAATCGAATCTTTTAGTCTACCCTGAGAATCAGTTGCTCTATGAGATTCCTCTATTATTCCACATTGAGAATCGACAAATGTCCTATCAGAGACACCAAATTCCTCAATTTCCTTTAAAAGGACCTCAGGACTGACTACAACTCCAGGTCCAATTAGAAGTCGCACATTTTTATTCAAAAAGGCACTTGGAAGCATTCTAACTTTGTATTTTTTATTTTCGTGCTCTATGGTATGCCCTGCGTTTGGACCTGCACCACCACGTACAGCTATTGTCGGATTGTCTTTTATTGCAAGATATGAAATTATTTTTCCTTTTCCTTCATCACCAAAGAATCCTCCAACAACAACCATAGATGGCATACAAGAACTCACAGCTGCATATATTTAAGCCAAATTGTGGCAATACAATTTTAACAAAGAAAGTAAGTGCCAAGCTTATGTCAGAACCGAATTATGCTGGAAACATCATAGTGTCACTTGCAAGTCTTCCAGATTTTCTAAGAAAACCTATTTTGAAAAAAAGACTAATGGAATTTTTTTCAATGTCTGTACCAGATAAAGCTGAAGTAATTAATAATGCATTAGCTGCTGGACCGACTATACCATTTGATAATTTTGCAAGATTATTTAAGACATGGCTTGAAATTCTAAGCAGTCTTTCCGAAGAACATAGAACTTCTATGTTTTCAAGTTATGTTACAGCGATCATATCCAACCCACAGAAACTTATTTTGTTTAATCTAGACGGAGTTTTAGAAATTTATTTCTCTTTGAGCCAAGAACAAAAGAATATAATTTCCAATTCTGTTAAAAAAATATTATCATCGTTAGATGAAAATAGTAAGAGAATGTTATATCTAATAATACCAGATAGAGCTAAAAGAGAATTTGGAATTTAAAGTGGCTTTTCAGGCTTTCTCTGATTTTCATCAGCATAATTGACTACATTTCCGTCAGGAGTCATAACACCCACAAAGACTTTCTCGTATTTTTTGAGAACTTTCCTATGGTCTGCAAGTGACATGTCAAGTTTCATCTCATTCATGACCATAACCCTATAGGTTTTCCATTCGTTCCAGCACGTATTACAACATGGATAATTTGCTGCAACGGGATCAAGATTCTCATCATCTGGAATCTCTTTTTTACACTTTGTACATGTTCTTACCATAACAAACCCAATTAAGCATAGTCATTTAATCTTTTTTTAAGAAAGAATATTACAGTGCAAGACGTAAGGAAACCATGAAGATAAAGTGCCCAAAATGCGATGGCATAGCACATCTTGCTGATGACTTTTCTTTTGTAAGATGCGATCCTTGTTCCCTTGATATGACGTATGGCGAGTATGTGAAAATCATTGCATACAAAGACTCCACATATTCTGACATTTTAGGAGATTATGTTGGTAGTACAGAGGGCACAAAAGCTGGAACTCTTGACGATTGGTAGAAAAAAATTACCTGTAAGATTTAATTAATTTCTAAAGAGATTGAGGTTATTGCAATTCATATTTGAGATCATTTTGAACCTGATAGGTTTTCTAGTAGGAGTCGTCATCGGAATTTTATCTTATACTGGATTTAAGAATACAGGCAGTCCTACTCTTTTCAGACTGACGATTGCCTTTCTGTCAATAAGCATAGGCTTTGGTGTAGTAGGGGCAGGATTTCTGACAGAATCCCTTGTTATCAAATCTGGCGACATAGAACCATGGATTCAGACCTTAGGCATAGGCATTCAGACAGTGGGATATTTTTTCATAGCTTTTTCTCACAGCATCAAGGCATTTTTTCCAAAATCAAGATACTTCAGAACTATAGCAGTACCACTTTTTGTCATCCCAGGAAATTCAATTGAGCATATTATAAGGTCAATTTCTTTTATCCTATTGATATATGGGACAATAGAGACAATTCTATCGTATATGGAGAACAAGAAAAGCAGTACGGTTTTTGTGGCCTCAGGCCTTGGCCTTCTTGCTTTAGGCGAATTTCTAGGATGGTATTCCGTTGTGTTTCCTCAATCGGTTCTTTACTATGTCTCAATATCTACCAAGATAGCGGGCTTGGGTGCCCTATTTGTTCCAGTTTCTAAAATGCCACTCACGGGGATGAAATTTGGCGGCAGTATATAGAACCCACATGAGTATCATAGGAGACATTCTAGCTACTACTAGAGATGAAGCTCCAGATGAATCGGGAGCAAGTGTCACTTATCTAATCCGCAAGGCAAACGTTTCTCATGTAAGACTCTCTAAAATATTAGAGATGCTCGTGCAACAAGGTCTGCTAGAACAGAGAAGTTCGGATAGAGCATGCAAGTATAAGATAAGTGATAGAGGAAGAGAATTTTTACAGGCTTACCGTGGATTTAGAGAATTTGCAGACAACTTTGGTCTGAGAATTTAGTATTAATCATCTTCTGTTTCTTCGTCTTCTTCATCTTCCACATCGTCGTCAAAATCATCTTCAAAACCATTATCGGGCTCGTCTGACATCGGCTGTAAGAAAAGCCGATTTACTATTAAAGATTTAGTTATGATTCAGAATTTTCCATGTTTTATTTGACAAGAATAACCATATGTTGAATACACTGTATTTCAAACAATCTTCACAGTACCGCTGTTGTGCATGGCAATTCTTTTCAACAAACTCTTATGATGGTGCTACCCAACCGCCACAAGAAACGCATATGTCCATGCCATCTTCATTTACATAGGTTTCAGATCCTGGCGGGCATTGACATTGTTGAATTTCTATATCCATGCAACATACTACAACAATCAATCTTATATCATTTTCAATAACAAAACATAATTTACTAATGACTACTTGAAAAATTGTGATAGTTGCTTGCGATCAGAATGGAATCAATCTAGCTGCAACTACAATAAAAAATGGCGGTGTGGTAGTATTTCCTACAGATACTGTTTATGGCATTGGCTGCGATCCACGAAATGCAAAAGCAGTAGAAGCAATTTTCCGAATAAAGAAGAGAAAAGAGTCAAAGCAATTACCAGTACTAGGATATTCTAAGGAAGAAGTCTCAAAAATAGCTGTTTTTGATGATATTTCAAGTAAGATAGCTGACAGGTTCTGGCCAGGTCAAGTAACTTTAGTTTTGAAATTAAAAGACAATGAAATAAAAAAAGCAATGAATTTGAATGATAAGATAGCTGTTCGTGTACCAAGTCACCCATGTGTTTTGGCACTTTTAAAAGAGTGTAAACTCATTGTTGGCACTAGTGCGAATTTTTCTGGACATCCAGCTTTTTCTGATTCAAAAAAGGTTCAAGAAAATTTTTCTGGATATGATGTTTTCTTGGACGGTGGCACAATTTCAAATTCTGTGAGTTCAACAATTGTTGAAGTAAAAGATGGAATTTTGAGGATATCAAGACAAGGAAAGATAACAAAAGAGGAGATTATCAACTCCCTTTGAATCTGATTATAACATCTAGTAGACATCTTGAGTCTGAAGCTGCCGAAGAAATGTCAGAAATTCTAGAAGAGTTTGGAGATCCTAATGCAACAGTCGAAATATCTGAACTATCTGGAATTCTTACGGCTACAACTTCACTTGATCCATTTCTGGTTGTAAAAAAGATTCGAGAAAAGATACTGGATGAACCGTGGTTGATAAGATATTGCCTAAGAGTCATACCATTACATGATACAGTCTATACAAAAAAAGAAGACATTGTAAATTCTGTTCTCAATCATGTCATTGTAATGCAGCTACATGATACATACAGAATCACAGTAGAAAAAAGGCATTCTGAAATTCCTACTAGTGAAATCATAAGTGAAATTGCAGACAAAATTCAGAACAAGGTATCACTTGAGAAATTTGATTGGATAATACTAATAGAAATACTTGGTAAGAGAACAGGAATTGCAATCCTAAGAGAGGATGATATTCTAAGTACACAGAAAGTAAAGCGCAGTTTATCTGAATAGAATTGCTGCTTTTTCTGCAAGCAGATCTTCTAATGGCGTATTTGATATTACAGCATCTAATTGTTTTTTTGATATTTTAAATTCTTTTTTTAGAAAGACGACATTTTTTATTGAAATCAAATTTGATTTCAAATGAGTTCTTACCTCATAAAACAATTTGTTAAGTGATTGTTTCCTTCCAATCACTATTAAAATAAAATCTTGTTTCCTTTGTAGTCCAATCTTTTTTATGGCTTCACTAATCTGTTTTGTACATGCAAATCGCATCAAAATGTCTGTTTCAATTTTATTTGAGAGCATGATTCTATCTTTTTGTGCTGCTCGTGATATTGCAATAATCTTTTTAGCATGATTTGGGCCAAGTACAAAACACGATCTTATGCCCTGAATTACTAGATCAGGATATTTTTTACGTAAATCATCAAGAAAACCTATTGGATCGTCAACGTGTTTTATTCCTATAAGCTCTATGTTGTCATTAAAAATCTGAAACTTCATTCTTTGACTGCCACCATGTATTACAGGAATTATGCTTACAGTATCTCCATCTTTGATCTTTGTTTCAAAACCATCGAGAGTTGAAGAATCAACTCCATTAACAGCAACTAGTATATTTTTGACGTCTAAAGCATGTGTGTTTTTTGGTATTTGTGTTTGAAGAAAAACTAAAAGTTCAGAGATTGTGGAATTATCTTTTTCAAATTTTAGTTTGTCTGTTGAAAGAGCCTTTTTTGCTCCACCAAGGAGATTAATTGTTATCATTTGTTCTAAAATTGATTTTTGCCTTATATTGAATTTTGTTTAGATTGAGAACTAATAATTTAGTTAAGTATCTCTTCTTCTTGTAGTTCTTCTGTTTCATTAACAGATTGAGTCTCTTGGATGGCCTGAGCCTCTTTTTCTTTTTGTTCTTCAATTTCGCGTTTGATGAATGTAGTTATGTAACCTGCAATCTCATTTTTGAGGCCTTTTGATCTAACTATAGCTACATCATCTAGTGCCTTTTTGTTTTGTACAAAATCAGTTCCGAATCTAGATTTATGTAAATCCATGACTTCTGTCGAAATTCGTTTGATTCTGTTCACGTCTTCGATTGGATGTAGGGTTTTTTATACCTATACACCCAGATAGCGCTTGGAGTTTTGTTCAATCTCACATGAAAGATCATCGTATGTTTTGTTCAAGACTTTGGATGCACAAAACACAACACTTGGAAGAAAAGTGATTTGAGCAGTTTTCATTGCAAAACATCGTGAAAATCGTACAGGACCATCTGTTTCTACAAGTATTTTATCTCTGTTTGTTTCTGAAAGCAAAGCTTGTTTATCTTTTGCATAAATCATAGCAGGTCCATAAGAAGCATAACATCCAAGTTCCATTGTTGTCTTTAGTTGTTTTTTACTACCAGCAAACCAATGCAAAAGCACTCCAGGAATCGAATATGAAGGCAGAATAGAAAGTATTTCATCTAGTGTAGTACGTGAGTGAATTGAAACAGGTTTATGTAGTTTTTCAGCAATTGAAAGCATTTTATGAAATACCGTTTCTTGTCTTTTGAAACCATCTTGACTTGAAACATATGTTTTGTCAAGACCAATTTCGCCAATTCCCGTAATTTGACTAGAATTTTTTTCGATCAATTCAACAACAGGTTCTAAATCATCGTTAGCTTTTTCTGGATGAATGCCTACAAAGGGTAACACAAGTTTGGTTTTTTTGCTAAGATCGAGTGTTTTTTCTGAAGTATGAAGATCCATCGATACGCAACATGCACGTATCTTCGTCTTTTCCATACTTGTAATAATGAATGGTATGTCTTGTGAATACTCCTTATCAGAAAGATGGATGTGTGCATCTGTAAGCCAGCTCATAACATGCCTATAATTTTCTCCTTAAAATAGTCTGTAGAAATCGATTTGTGCGTAGGTTTTTTTCCACTCGAAGTCTTTTATCACAGATAAGAAAAACCACTTTATGACAGCCTCGGAATTTGGCCTTTCTGCAATGTATCGTATTTTAAAAAAATCAGGTGCAGAAAGAGTAAGTGATGAATCTGCAGATGAATTGAGGAGGATATTGGAAGAAATCGGTACTGCCATAGCCAAAAGTGCAGTAGATATGTCGATTCATGCGGGAAGAAAGACAGTCAAAGCAGAAGATGTCAGATTGGCTGCAAAACCATTTGCAAAATTCTAAACCTAAAAGATTTAATTGTTCATCAGGAGCTTTTTTGACTGCGGTGAGGTGGCAGAGCGGCTATGCGTTCGCCTGCAGAGCGAATCTATAGGGGTTCGAATCCCTTCCTCACCTTTGTCATGATTATATCATAATAACCAGCCTTTCTAAATACCGGATTTTCTAATCATCATAGTTTGGCAGACAGAACCAATGGTCTATTGGAATACATCCCAGGTGCTCGTCCAATTTTGTTTCAGACTACAAATGGACAACCACTTGAAGGATTTGTGCAAAACATACGTAACAGTATTAAAGAATATGCAGAAAGTGCTCAGAGTGAAGTAGAAAAAGGGAACAATTTTTTGCAATGGGTTCTAACAAGAGTTTTCGAAGCAACTGAAGATGATGCTACTGATGCAATAGTAGATGGCGCAAACGATTTAGGAATAGATGCATATCTTCCAGTTGATTTTTCTGAAGGCACCGTGCGATTGTTTCAATCAAAGTATGGCACATCTCATTCCATGGAAGCAATTGCTAAATTCAAAGAAGATGCCAAAAACCTACAAAATCGAGATATTACAAAGATGCGTCCTGAACTTGCACATCTTGTTACTCAGATACGTGAAAAGAATCTAAAAATAGAATGTGTATATGTAACAGATCAAAAAGTCGACTATCAAAACAGTGATTCTTTTGAGATATGCGATATTGATTCTATAGTACAGAAGCTCTGGGATAGAATAAAAAAACCAGCAGCAGGAAAAAAAGCATCTATCAAACTAGAAAGTAAACTAAAGTACCACAGTACAATACTTGGCATTTTGAAATTAAGAGAGTTAACAAACTTTGTTACAAAAAATCGAGATTATGTCTTTGAATCAAACATCAGGCAATGGATGCAGTTTAAAACCACAGTAAACAAGGGCATACGAGAAACTCTTCAAGAATCTCCTGACAAATTCTTCTATTACAACAACGGCATAACCATTGTTGTAAGCGACTTTGAAGAACTTGAGGATGATACGCTGATGCTACATGCACCTCAAATTGTAAACGGTGCGCAGACATCAAACTCTATTTTAGATCATGCAAAACGAACCCATAATCTGGAAGGAAGTATCACAGTCACTGTAATTAAAGCAGCAGATGAGCGTGATCAAAACAACATTACAAAATATAGAAATTCGCAGAATGCAGTACGGGGAAAAGATCTTGTTTCTTTGATGGATTTCCATAAATCTATAAAATCTCAAATGGAAAACTTTGGATATTTTTATGAGATTCAAGCTGGTTCGTTCGATAGTAAGACAAAGTCACAACAAAGTGAGTTTACTGGGGATGCAATATACAACAAATATCTTCCAGAAAACCACAAAAAAGTGATTGTTGCAAAGGATGCAATACAAGCACTTGTAGCTGGTATTGAACAAAGGCCCACCGAATCATACAGTTCACCTGCCCAGTTTCTCCCGCGTGGAAGTAAATATGATGAGATTTTCAATGAAACCCTAAAAGACGATTGTAGAGTGCTTTTGTATCCATATCTTGTTAAGGAATATGCAAAAAAAATTCTCAATTATGGCAAGAAAGGTGGTCACAAGACAAAAAGATATGCTACTTTATTCTTTGTTGCCACATACTTTAAGATCTTACATGAAAAAGTTCTATCAACAAAAGGCGATTTTAAAGAAGATATCTCAAAGCTTGAACCCATTTTCAAAAGTGTTAAACTAAATCAGAGAATTTTGAAGCTGACGGATACAATTGTAACAAAATTCCTGGAAGACACTGTTGTTGATGATGAAATGGACGCTGCAAACACCTATCATAATTTCTTTTCACATAATGTTTGGCAAGATTCTATGATACGAGTTATTGAGAAGAAGATAAAACAAGAAGAAGATGAGATTAATTCTATTAAAAAAATAGTTCAGGATCTTTTCTAAATTTTTTATACAAAAAGCGGCAGATGGGTGACCGATAGGTCTCTTGCAGGAGGTCCGCATCTAGCCATCCAGTCTACCGCAAGATTATTCCTATAAGAAGTACTATTTAACATGATTTTTATAACGAAAATATTGGAACTGAATCAAATTGGAAATTGACAATGAAAAATGTTCCATATGCGACAAACCAATAGTAGAACACAAGTATTATCCAATGGAATCTTGGAGCATCAAAGGTGTGTTGTGTGGCTCGTGCTATTCTCAAAAGATCGCCGAGTTTTATCCTGGAACACATGAAAGAACTAGATCCTAAATTTCTAAAATCCAACCTGTGTTAATATTGTCAATATCGGATTTGTCTCCAACTCCGGTAGCATATCGCCAAATAAAAGGAGCATTTGTTTCCATTTTGATTTTTATTTTGGCAAGCGATTCCAATTCTTGATTTAGATTTGTGGCAGTATTTGCACAACTTTCGCAGAATTTACATTTATGGTCTAGTGTTACTGATGAGGGCTCGATAACAGGATATGCTCTACATGCAAGAGGTCTACTTTCGTATATTCTGCATTTATAGCCTCCATGGGGTGATCTTTCTTCACTTTCTGTATCTAAAAATGGGCATGTATTACCATTTGATTCCCTTCCCATCAATTGATACGCAAGTATCTTGGCAGGTCCGTTAGATTTTTCATACGATACTCCAATGCGCGGTAATATTACTATGTCAAGATGTAGATTTTTTGCTAGCGATTCAATCTTTTCTTTTTCATCAGGAAGAATCAGGACTCCAACTTTGCCAAATTTTTTTGTTGGATAGTATTCTCTTTCGATACAGCACTTCGAACAATCTTGGACACATTTAAAGTCCATCATTTTATTTTATCATTGGAAAATAAAACTCATTCTATGTTGTTTTGGGTTTATTGTGATACAAACAATTCCAAGCTAATGCGTCGTCTTTTACATTACTTTCTTGCAAAAATTTAATGTCGGTTACAAGCTTTTTCTTTTTAAAAAGTGCTACAGGTGATGACTCGTCTTTTTCTTGGTATATTCCCATCCTAAGATAGGCTTCTCCATCATGGCCTTTTTTAAATCGTTCATAATGTTCTGATTTTTTTAAAACTTTGAAAAATGATTTGTTAGACTCTGGAAAAGGTGAATCCCCTCCCATTACAAACCAATAATCATCACCTATTTCTACAAATCTGATCTTAATTGATGGATCTGCCCACCATTTTATCACATCTTCCCAGATCTTGATTGCCTGTTTTTTGTCTGAAAATATAGGGAACACATTCATCCTTAAATCATAAAACCGATATCCTACGCCAAGGAAGTCATCAAACCATTGGATCGAATGTTCATTAGGCAATGCAAACAAAGGCACGGAAATCTGTATTTATCTGATATGAGTAATACCCATATATTACCTCATGATAGGGTTCCTAGATATGGTAGCCTATAGAACAAGTATGCAGATAGTAAGTGACTTGCTTACGGTTACCGAACAAAGTGGAGTAAACGGCATTAATGTAACTTCACTTTTAACAAAGGCAAATCTGTCACATTCAAGACTGGGCAAATTTCTGAATAATCTTACCGGAGCTGGTCTTATTAACAGAATAGAGTTTGATGGAAAGAATGTTTTTGTTATAACTTCAAAAGGTAGACAATACCTAGAATCATACAAAAACTTCCAGAACCTTGCAGATTCCTTTGGTCTGGACCTATAGTCATTTTTTAGATTTTCTATCTTTTCGTTTCTGTCTTGCATCATATAGTATCATAATGATTGCACCACCAAGTAACATGTAAAAGATTGGGATTCGATTTCCCGCAAGTGCAATTCCCATACCTGCTATCAAAAAGACCAAGATAACTATCAGGTACTTGTCCATGTGAGAGTAAAATCTCAAAACAATATATCCTTTTGAGTTAAAACGATCTTGTATTCTAAGGAATGGACACCAAATTACTTGAAATTATTGGACTTGCACTCATAGGTGGAATGATCTATGCAATGTTTGGCGGAGGGAAAGATGGTCCCACATGGTCCCTTTTTTGGCCATGTGCAGTAGGAGTTGTTGCGATCAACGTATATCGTACAAAAAAGAAAAAACGTGCAAATAAATAATTTTTAGAATAAATTTTTTGTAATCTGTGATTTTACTATAAACAAATAATCTTTTTATTAAAAAAATAATTAGAAAAAAGGTGATCGACAGATCTATAAAGGCGTACTTCTTCGTTAGTGAGAGAGAAACATGACTGAGATTTCTAGATGGTGGAATGGTTTGGGAAAAGAATTAGAAATAGATCTTGAGAGTCAAGACGGTTTTAATGAAGATGTTTCAGAATAGATTTTTTGTATTTTAATTATAAACCACAAAGATATCTTTAAATTATATCACGAGATCGGTTTTAGAAAGAGAGTGTTTGGATGACAGAAAAAATGGATGTAGTTGGAATTAATATATTAAAACAAAACGGTGCAAACGTGGACGAAATCACAAAGTTGTTAGTCTATAATGCATCAGTTGAATTCACAGCATACTATTACTTTACACTTCTTAGAGCTCATTGTACTGGCATGGAGGGCGAAGGCATTAAAGGTGTAATAGAAGACGCAAGACTTGAAGATCTCAGTCACTTTGAATCATGTATAGAAAGAATCCATCAGCTTGGAGGAACGCTTCCTATAGATGCCACTGATTTCATCAAAATGTCTGGTTGCGAATTTTTACAACTACCGCAAAACAGAACAGATTTGAAATCAATCCTAGAAAAATGTCTGAAAGCTGAGCAGGGAGCAATTGTAAACTGGAGTAAGATGTGTAATCTGACTCTAGGTAAGGATTCTACAACTTACGATATTGCAAAAGATATTCTAGCAGAGGAAATTGAGCACGAAGCATGGTTCCTAGAGTTGCTATTTGGTAGACCGTCTGGACATATGCGAAGAAAGTATTCTGGTGAAAGACCTCATACTAGTAAGCATTCCAGATCATTAGATCATCTGTAACAATCAAAAATCGAACATATCATTTTAGAAATTAAGCCTCGAGCGGGATTCGATCCCGCGGCCTAACGCTTACGAGGCGTTCGCTCTACCAGGCTGAGCTATCGAGGCAATGGTTCGCTTTCCATCAGAGTTTATAAAAAGCCTTTGTGCTTTTGATTCATTGATAGTATCCATCTCCGGTGTGAGAGGAGTTTTTGGTGATGATTTAAACCTTAATGACATAATGAAATTTTGTAGAAATTTTTCTGTGTTAATCAAATCAAAAAAATGCGTTGTTGCTCATGACACAAGACCTTCAAGCAAGATTCTAAGTGAGACCGCACTTGCGTCATTGATGGAAAGAGGAATTAATGTGTACAATTTGGGAATAGCTCCTACGCCTGTCATTTTTAGAGAATCACGAAAATATGGTGCTGGTATTATGATCACATCATCTCATAATCCTTTACAATGGAACGGTCTAAAATTTATCTTAGAAGGCAGAGGGGTAAATGAATCCGAGATTGAAGAAATTAAAAAACAACATAAATTTTCAAAAGAAAATATTGGTTCAGAATTACAAATCAATTCAAGTTACATTTCAGAAGCAATAAAACTGATCGGTAAAGTAGATGATGCACCAAAAATTGCCGTAGATGTTGGCGGAGGAGCAGCTTTTGATGTTGCACCCAATTTGCTTCAGAATCTAGGATGCAAAGTCATTACAATAAATGAAAGACCAGGAATTTCTTCACATGGTCCAGATCCTACATCTGAGAACCTCAATGAGCTAATTTCTGCTACAAAAAAGTGTGAAATTGGCTTTGCGTTTGACCTTGATGGAGATAGATTAGTGGTTGTAAAGGACGGTAAGAGACAAGCACCAGATATTACTTTAGGATTAGGTGTTTCAAAGGCTCTTGAATTGGGATACAAACGATTTGTTCTTAGTATAGATACAAGTGTGTCGGTTGAGAAATTTATCAAAGATCATGGGGGCCAAGTTCATAGATCAAAAGTAGGCGAAGCAAATGTTGTGGATTTGATGTTAAAGACAAATTCACAGGCGGGTGGAGAAGGAAGCAGTGCAGGTTTCATCTTACCAGAGTTTAACATGTGCCGCGATGGTATTTTGACTAGTGGGTTTATTGCATCGATGCTTAAGGCAAAGACCTTTTCTGATGTATTGAAGTTCATGGAAGGATATGTGCAGTTACGAACCAAAGTGGATGTAGAAGATTCATTTCACACAAAGACTTTACAGATTTTGTCTGAGAAGATGAAAAACCAATACAGTCAGTTAATTACCATTGATGGAGTAAAGTCAATCATAGATGAAGACAGTTGGGTGCTTGTAAGACAATCAAACACGGAACATATTGTACGAATATCCACAGAATCAACAAGTTTAGGAAAAGCACGATCTATTCAAAAACAAGTTTTAGAGTTGGTAAATCAAAGCTATGGTCAAGCTAGACGAAGCAAGAATAATTAAAATTTTTCAGCAAAGCTTTGGAAAAAAATCAAAGTTTGTACCTGAAGATGTAGAAGTACTCAGGATCGGAAAGATGTACTTTGTAACTAAATCTGACATGCTAGTTGAAAGTACTGATGTTCCCAAAGGGATGAAAATAGATGAGATTGCAAGAAAAAGCATGGTTGCTTGTGTAAGTGATTTTTCAGCAAAAGGAGTAAGGCCATTATATGCTACAGTCTCCCTTGCAATTCCAAGAGGATTTTCTAAATCCAAAATAAAGAAATTAGCTCATGGCTTTATGAAAGCATCAAAGGAATTCGGTGTCAAAATAATCGGTGGCGATACAAATGAGGGAAAAGAGACCGTTATTGAAGTATCCATGTTTGGTGTCACTCAGGGAATAGTGAATAGAAAAGGCGCAAAGAATAATGATATCATTGTTACATCAGGACCATTTGGATATGTTTCTTCAGGATTAAAGATTATTTTGAATCATTGTAAGGCAGATCCTAAATTTACTAGGAAATCTAAAAAACAAGTTTTCGTACCAATTCCAAGATTGAAATTTGGTTTATCTATTGCAAGATATCTTTCATCTTCAATGGATTCAAGTGATGGACTATCCACTACATTAAACGAAATGAGTAGACAAAGCTCTAAGAAATTTGTAATAACAAAACTTCCAAGTCATTATGATGTTAAAAAATTTGCAAAAAGAAATAAAATTAGATTTACGGATCTTGTCTTTAATGGTGGTGAAGAGTATGAGATCGTAGCAACGGTTTCATCAAAGAATTTATCAAAGATTAGAAAAATTGCCAGAATCCAAAAAATTCCATTATTTGAGATAGGATATATTACAAAGGGAAAAAATGTGATTTATCAACAAGAAAATAAAATTACAATTATCCAAAAAAGAGGTTGGCTTCATTTCAAATCCTAATGTTTTTTAAACCCATACAGAGCTTGGAAAATGTTGTCTGAACAAGAAGCCAAGGAAAAATGGGGAGTTGCCCACATTTACAGTAGTTTTAACAACACCATTGTTCACATAACAGATATCTCCGGTGCTGAGACGGTAGCAATCAGTTCTGGAGGCAGGCATGTAAATGCAGATAGGTACGAATCATCACCATATGCTGCAATGAAATCCACGGGTGCGGTTGTAGAAGCTGCACATGATAAGGGCTTCACAGGCATGCACATCAGAGTAAGAGCCGTAGGAGGAGTCGGATCCAGAGTACCAGGTCCTGGTGCACAGGCTGCAATCAGGGCCTTAGCAAGAGGCGGATTTAAGATTGGACGAATTGATGATGTCACACCAATTCCACATGATACAACCCGTAAAAAGGGCGGCAAACGCGGAAGAAGAGTCTAGTCCTCTACAAGTTTCATTCTCATTTTGCAGTTTTTAGATTCAAAGAATTTTGTTACAAATTCGCTAAATTTTTCTTGAAATGCTTTACCTTTTGTATTCATTATTTGAGTACCAAATTTTTCTTGTATACCAGCAAGTAATTCATTTTTAAATAATATTTTGAAAAAAGTCCAACCAAATTTTTCTACTGGGTTACTGAGCAGAAAACCATCAGTTATTCCACATGATAATTGAAGATCTTTCATGACGGAAGTGACAAGTTCCTTATCAGTTTCGTATTTAGTGGTAGAAATTTCGAAAACTATTGATCTGTTACTCATGATCTGTTAAACCCTAGCTTATTTTTTTCTTTAACTAAATAAAATGTAAAGAGTGCTAAAAGGCCACCTATGACTGGGGCAATCACATAGATATGAAAATATTCAAAATCTAAGTTCAACACAGCAGGTCCAAAAGTTCTAGCTGGATTCATTGATGCACCAGATATTGGTCCACCAAAGAATACATCAAAAGCAACTGTACTTCCCACTGCAATACCAAGAAGACCACGAGATATACTTCTACGATGGCTTTGTGAAACAAAGAGTAGTACACATAACAGTATGAAGGTAAGCAGAATTTCAAGGAAAAAACTTTCTACAACCATACCATTTACTGGTAGTGTTGGAGCAAGATTGGTACCTTTCCCTAGTGTAATTGAAAGTATAAAGCTAGCAGAGGCTGCAGCTGAAAGTTGGCTAACAACATATCCTATGAAGAGTTTTGTATTGATTCTTTTTCTAATCCAAAAAATCATCGATATGACGGGGTTAAAATGAGCGCCTGAAATAGTTTGGAATGGGTATATTATTGCACATAATATTACCAAATGCGAAAGTGAAACACCAAGATGACCTATTTGCAACACAGCCGCAGATGTTATTACATATATCAGTCCAAAAGTTCCGGCAAATTCAGCAAGTAAAGATTTCAATTGAATTTTCTTGTTTATGGTCAGATTAAGGATTTTGTTCAGTTGGTTGATCTGCTACGTTACTAATTTTACTGGATTCTTTTAGTTTTTCAGACCAAGAAACAATCTTTCCATCTTGTTCTACGTTTATAGTAGTAGCTACACGAACACGGATGCCAATAGACCTGAAAAGCGTAAGTAATTTTCCACCATCAATTGTTTCTGTAACTTCGCCAGATTGAATTAGATCCCCAAGCTTGTCTACAACCATTTTAGTTTCTTCTGGAAATTGAGATTCTGCATTTTGTAGAACTTCTAGACCACGATAACCTAGTTGTTTTATTAGAATCTCTCTTGGATTTGGAGCAGTAGTTTTTTGATCTTGTTTTGTTGCTTTTATCTCTTCTTGTTTTTGTTGTAATGAGATGTTTTTTTGCATCTCAAGCAAACGTTTTGCCTTTAGAAGATCTAACTCTTTGTCTTCTTCGCTCATCCTTTTATAACACCCATAGGAACAAGTTTTGCAACTTTAGTAGCTATACCAAGTTCGTGAGAAACATTTGCAACCGCATCTACATCTTTGTATGCTTCAGGTGTTTCTTCCACAACTCCTTCTCTTGTAAGAGCTTTTATGAAAATTCCTTTGTCGCTAAGTGTTTTTTGTACTTGGACATCAGTATAGTTTCGACGTGCTGCAGATCGCGACATTGTTCTTCCTGCACCATGGGCTGTAGAACCAAAACTTAGATCAAGTGAATTTGGTTTACCTAAAAGAATCCAACTAGCTGTTCCCATTGAACCGGGAAGGAAAACAGGTTGTCCCATGTCTCTGTATTTTTGTGGTATTTCATCCCTACCTCCAGGAAATGCTCTAGTGGCACCCTTTCTATGAACCACGACAGATTTTAGCTGTCCGTCAATTTTGTGTTTTTCTACCTTTGCGATGTTATGAGCTACATCATAAACAAGTTTCATATCCAAATCAGATTCAGATTGTTTGAAAACACGTTCAAATGTCTTTCTTGTCCAATGTGTAATCATCTGCCTGTTACTCCATGCAAAGTTTAGTGCAGCAAACATGGCTTTTCTATAAGACTCTCCCTCCTCTGATGAGTTTGGAACACAAGCAAGTTCTCTATCTGCCAAAGTTATACCATATTTGCTAAGCGCCTGTTCTGAAACTCTAAGATAATCGCTGCATATTTGGTGGCCAAAACCTCTTGATCCGCAGTGAATCAAGATGGTCACTTGTCCTTCATTGTATATTCCCATTCGTTTTGCGGCTTCTTTGTCATGTATTTCTGCAACTTTTTGTACCTCAAGAAAGTGATTTCCAGAACCAAGGCTTCCAAGTTGTGGTGCGCCACGTTTTCTAGCAGTTGCCGATACTTTGCCAGGATCAGCATTTTTCATTTGACCATTTTCTTCACATACATCTGCATCGTCTTTAGATCCGTATCCATTGTCAACTGCCCATTGAACTCCTTTTACTAATACTTCATCAAGTTGTGAGAAACTTAGTTTTATTGCTCCCTTTGAACCAACACCTGATGGAATGGAGCTGAAAAGATCGTTAACGAGATTTTTTAATTTTGGTCTGACATCATTTTCATTAAGATTTGTTCGTATTAATCTGACACCACAATTAATGTCATATCCCACACCACCAGGACTGATCATTCCTTCTTCTGCATCCATAGCTGCTACTCCACCTACAGGAAATCCATATCCTTCATGTCCGTCAGGTAAAACTACTACATGTTTTTGAACTCCTGGTAAAGTAGACACATTAATTGCTTGAGTAATTGTTCTATCTGTCATCATTTTTTGCAATAGCCCTTCATCTGCATAAATGGTAACAGGAACTTTCATTCCACGATTTGAATCAGCTTCAATTTGATATTGCATATTGCCTATTTTTTTTGGAATAAGTGATGACATTTGTATCAGTGAACAAACGTTGCTCTTGCACAATTTAAATCATAAGTAGATGAGTAAATTTTTGCTTAATCTATTATTTATTAATCATAGTGTGAATAGACAAGACCCCCAGTTTTTACTTTGTCCAATTTGCCTAATATCATATAGGCTTCAATGATTCTTATTTCCTTTTTTTCTCATCATTCATTCCCCATTCGTTTTTTGTATGACCTTGGTTGTGGTCAAATGTTTTTCCCCAAGAAAATTTTAGAATGATTAATTCATCCACGAACAACGATTAGCTTGCCCTAATTAATAAAACAGTAGGAATGCAGTGCAATGCATACAACAGGAGTGTAGATTTATGATATCTAAGAACTGATCTCATGAGAGACAAGCAACATAGTACCGGACATTTCAATTAAATGAGTTGTATAAGAATCGTGAGAAGAAGATTTTATAAAATAGGAATGTACGTTGTTAATAGAACATACTGGCGCTTATTATTGTGATATAGATAAAAATGAAGAACGTGATTGAGCAAACTACAGCAAAACCACTTTGTTCCCTTTGCAATAAGGAAATGAAATTCATTGAGGGTGACACAATTTATGACGACAGGTGGTACCATAAGGACTGTCGTGGAGCAATAAAGAACACAGACTTGTCTCAGAGATGAGTCTTTAAGTAAGTTTATTTTCCTAATTCAGTTCAAATTCATTATGCCTATTTTGCCAATCGATGGTGGACGATATGGTACCAAAGAAATGCGTGAAATTTTTGATGAGCAGAAGAAAATCCATTATCAACTTGAGATAGAGGCAACTGCATCAGAATCTCAATCTGAAATAGGCATAATTCCAAGAGCCGCAGCTCAAAACATAGCAAAAATGGCAAGGTCTGGAAAAATCACTACAAAACGAGTAAAGCAGCTTGAAGCAAAAAGTGATCATGACACTGCCGCGTTAGTAGAAGCATTAAGCGAGCTTTGTACTCCTAATGCAAAACCTTGGATCCATTATGGACTAACAAGTAATGATTTAGTAGATACAAGTACTTCAATGCAAATTAAAGATGCGCTTGCAATTATAGAACCAAAGGTTGCAAGACTGGCGATCATTTTAGCAAAGCTTGCAATGAAATTCAAAGACTTTCCAGCAGTGGGAAGAACCCATGGACAACATGCAAGTATCATAGCATTTGGTTTAAAATTTGCAAATTGGGCATTGGAAATGTCAAAACACATAGAAAGAATTGAGCAGTGCAAGAAGAGAATTTTGATCTGCAAGACACTTGGTGTTGTTGGAACTGGATCCCTTATGGGTTCAAAAGCATTAGAGGTTCAAAAAAGAGTCGCAAAGAAACTTTCTCTATACCCTGCAGATGTTACTACTCAGATTGTTCCACGAGAAGGATACGCAGAGTATGTATTTTGTATCGCATTAATCGGTGCTACATTAGAAAAAATGGCAGTAGAGATATGAAATCTTCAGAGAACAGAAATTGGTGAGGTTGCAGAACCTTTCAAAAAAGGCCAGATGGGAAGTAGTGCTGTTCCTGTAAAGAGAAATCCTGTAAAAAGCGAGCGTGTAACTTCACTTTCAAAGA
>Ga0209641_10000217_pt1 | contig 49010 bp, 40 predicted proteins | sample RifCSP16_1_FD_184022 | JGI IMG/M metagenome (GOLD analysis project Ga0209641, IMG submission 184022) | Soil microbial communities from Rifle, Colorado - Rifle CSP2_sed 16_1 (SPAdes) (version 2) | ecosystem: Environmental > Terrestrial > Deep subsurface > Rock core/Sediment | place: Rifle... | reverse complement strand
GAAGATCATCGGGCCAGATGTCGAGGTCGGCTTCGCGGCGGGCAAGTCGGATGCCCTCTTGCGGTAGACGACGGGTGACGAAGACCTTGGGCGCGCTCATGGAATGCTCCGCATCAGGGACGCATGTGGGCCGAGCTGGTCACCGCAGGGTATCGCCTGGTTGAAAACGCATTGGCAGCCGCAGGCTTCAGCCTGCGTACCCGCACCCATAGAGACGGCGGCTACCAGTACCACATCCGCCTCCGCAATCGCAGCCAGGACGAGTGCGCTCCCAGCAGCTGTTACGCTGCGGGAGACCATGAGGAACACCCACGCTCTCAGAAGATGTCGAGGGTCCCCCGCAATTTGGCCTGTCGTTCGAACCAACGGAAGAGGAAGTACCCCGCCAAAATGTAGATCGCCCCGATCAGCACTTCCATCCACAGCAGCGGCGCGACCTCGGCCAGCGAGCCACCGGCGATGATCTGGCGGGCCGCCGCGATGCTGCGGGTAAGCGGCAGCGCCCACGCGACCGACTGCATCCACGCCGGCAGCGTCGACAGTGGCACGTTGGCCCCGCTGAAAACCAGGAGCGAGAAGTAGACCGTGTTGTTGATGAACATGACGTTGAGTGTGATCAGGCTGATGCACCCCAGAAGCAGTCCCATTCCGGAGGTGCTGAAAGTGGCGACGAGGATTGTCAGTCCGAGCGCCAGGGGATTCGCGTGCGACAGGTCGAGGCCAAGCAGTAAGACGCCCCACATCAAAGCCAGCACAACGCCGACCATGCCGTCCAAGACGTGGAAGAATGCCCGCCCAACAAACATCGCCATGCGGTTGGCGGGAGTGCCAAAGAGGTAGGGCAGAGTACCCTCCCAGCGGTCACCGCCGATACTCATCGTCACCCCGAAGATCCCACTGACCGCGGCGAGCTGGATCGCATTCCCGATTACGTAGAAGCTGGCGTTGGCTTGCCCGGTGGCGTACATCCCCAGAAAGCTAAAGAAGAGAATCTGCGCCAGGGGCATGAGCACCTTTGAGGCGAGATAGGTCATCGGGCTGAGCCAACGGAAGAGAGCGACGTAAGACAGGAGCGCGCCCTGGAAGAACAAACGAATGTTGAGGGTCACAGACCGCATCATGTTCCTCCCGAGATACCAGCCGCGTGACGCCGAGCCTGTCTATAGGCAGGCCGCGGCAACCATCTCCCTCTACTCCAACCCCAGCGTCGCCTCGCTCCGAGCTTTGCGGAGCATGACTCGGAAGAGGGTTCGCGACAGAAGCACATAAACCAGGCTGAAGAGCAACATCATTCCCCAGGCAATCGAGATCTCCCCCGACGTTCCGCCGCCGCTGGAGGTCAGATGCAGCGCCTGCGCCGCCCAATACGGTGCGAGCAGGTAGCTGATCGGGGTTGTCCATCCCGGGAGCAAGGCGATCGGAAAGAGGAATCCGGCCAGGATGTAGATCGGAAACTCGAGCCCGTTCTGCCAGCGCTGGACGTCGGGGTTCATCACGAAGATCGGTGCGATGACCAACCCGAACGTCACGAAAGCGACAACGGTCAGGAACAGCGATATCACGAACTGGATCGGTTGGGCGACCGTGAGCGGGTAGCCAAAGAGAAGCGAGGCCAGGAGGTAGCTGACGGCCATCGATCCTATCGACTGTAGAACGTTGGCCAGGTTCTTGCCTAAGACGATCACTCCCATCGGTGTTGGAACGCCGACGAGGGTTTCCAACGTGCCGGTCCAGCGTTCATGGGTTATGCTGTTGCCGCTGATAAAGAGCAGGCTGCTCCACAACCCGGTCAGCCCGCTACCGACGACCACGAAAATCCCATAGTCGCCGCCTCGATCGCGCAGCATCCACAGTCCAAGGAGGGCGATGATCAGGGGCTGGACGAAAATGCCGAACACCACGAACCCATCGGTCATCGTCTCGCGAACCGACATTTCGGCAGAAGCCAGAATCACCCGGGCGTAGAGCGTCAGTTTTCTCATGGCTCCACCTCGCCTCCGACGAGCCGGACGTAGGCGTCTTCCAGGGTTGGCTCGCGCACGATGACCTTGCCGACTCTCAGGCCACTGAGTGCGGCCAGGATCTCCGGGACGGCTTCCGATCCACCGGGTGACTGGACGAGCACGGCCTGCTTCTGATCGCGATTCTCGACCGTCACCGCCTCAACCACCTCCAGGGCCCGCAAGACATCCAGGAGCTCGGGAGGGATGCCGTAAACTTCAAGCTCAATCACGGACAGATCGCGCACGTGCCGCTTCAGACCTTCCGGCGTGTCGAGGGCAACGATCCGGCCGTGATCGATGACGGCGATCCGCTCGCACAACGCGTCGGCTTCGAACATGTAATGCGTCGTGAGAAGAATCGTCTTCTTCTCCGATTGCAGGTTGCGGATCACCTGGCGAAGCTCGCGGGCGCCGATCGGGTCGAGGCCGATCGTCGGTTCATCCAGGAAGAGGAGCTCCGGGTCGTGGAGCAGAGTCCTGGCCACGTGCAGTCGCTGCTTCATGCCGCGGGAGTACCCCTCGACCTTTTCCTGGCCACGTCCATCCAGCCGGACAAGCTCGAGAAGGTACGGGATCCTCTTGCGGGCGATCTCCGGCTCGACATGATAGAGGCTGGCGAAGTAGCGAAGATTGTCGATGGCCGACAGTCGCCAGTACAGGCCGCGCTCCCCACCGAAGATGAAGCCGATGCGCGGGCGGATCGGGTCGGCCTGATCGACGACGTCGAACCCCAGCACCCGGGCCGTCCCTGCGCTCGGGATGAGCAAGGTCGTGAGCATCTTGACCATTGTCGTCTTGCCGGCGCCGTTCGGGCCGAGCAAGCCGAAGAGCTCTCCGGGCGCGACGTCGAAGGATATGTCATCGACCGCGACGACTTCTTTGACCCTCCGCCGGATCACGCCGATCGTGGTTCGATAAATGCGCCGCAGGTTTCTGACCTCGATCGCGTTCAATGGCGCCAATCCGTCCCCTCCCTCGGCGAGTCAATCACACACTGGCCGTTCGATATTCCAGAAGGTCGTCGTGACGAGAAGTCGATGTCGTGCGATGGCATGTCGAGGGCGATGTCGGGGAGAATCATTATACAGCAATACTCACCGCCCTCCCGCGCTATCGCATGGAGGGGCGAACGGGTTGCCGAACATCGCCCTCTGACCACCTGCGGCTCGACCGGCTTCGGTAAGGGTGAACCGCGCTCGGGCAACTGGCCGTTCCATATCTTGAATATCCTCAACCGATCCATCCGAAAGAACAACCCGAGTTTCCATTCAAATGCATGCCCACCGCCGCGACCGTCAGGATCCGAGTGAACGCGCTGTGACACCTGGCGACGGCAAGGAGTCATGCGGACAACTGTCGCAAGTGCGCTTCCCAGGCCCTGCTCGGGCACGCTCGTCAACGATCGTGGGCGCGCCGACGAAGTCGGGAGGCTTTCGATTGGCTCACTCGAGTCGCAGCCGCGGATTGAGGGCCGCGTACACGAGGTCCGCTGACAAGTTGGCCAGGGCGTACCCGACCACCGCCAGCATGCTGATGGCCTGTATCACCGGGAGGTCGCGCCGGCTGACGGCGAAGACAAGCAAACTACCCAGGCCGGGGTAGTTGAAAACGGCCTCGATGACGATCAGCCCGCTCAGCAGCCAGCCGAAACTGATGGCGACGACCGTGACCGTGGGCATCAGGGCATTGCGCAAGATGTGCCGCAGGATGACCGTCCGCCGGGGAAGACCCTTCAACACCGCCGTCCGGACGTATGGCTTGCCGGATTCCTCGATCACCTGAGCGCGCGTCAGCCGCGCCAGGTATCCGAGCAGGACCAGGGCTGCGGTCAGAGACGGAAGGATGAGCTGCGCGATCTTCCCACCGAGCCCGCTGCTGTCGGCCAGGCTCGAGGATGCCGGAAACAGACCAAGTTGAAGGGCGAAAACCTGGATGAGCACGAGCCCGGTGACGAACTCGGGCAGTCCAACGAGTGCCAGTGAGCCCATGCTCACGACGTTGTCCAGAAACGAGTCCTGGCGTAGACCGGCCATGACGCCAAGCCCGACCGAGAGCGGTACGGCGAGCCCCAGCACGACGGCGGCGAGCAACAATGAGTTGCTCAGGCGACGAGCGACCAGTGGCAGGACGGCGGTTCTGAGGCTGAATGACTCTCCCCATGCGCCGCGCACGAAGTCGGCGATCCAACGGAGGTAGCGGACGGGCGCGGGGAGATCCAGTCCCAGCTCCTGCCTCAACTGGTCGACAGCCGCCTGTCCGGCTTCGCGCCCGAGAATCACCCGCGCCACATCGCCGGGGAGCACTTGGATCACACTGAAGATGACGATCGAGGTCAGGAACACAGTCAGAACCACGAACCCCAACCTGCGAACGAGATAGCGCGACATGCTGTTCAGCCCGACCCTTCCACGGGAGAGCTGAAGGCGAAGACGCGCGGCTGCACCGCTTTCAGCTCGTCCAGCGAGATGTGGCAGCGGATCATTCCCCCGCTCGCCGTCCTCTGTTCCGGCGGGTCTACTTCCTTACACAGGTTCCCGAGGAAACGCGGGCAACGCGTGTGGAACGGGCAACCCCTCGGGACGTCGACCGGGCTGGGCGCATCACCCTGCAGGCGGATCCTCTCTTGCTTGCCCCTGGGATCGATGAGCGGGATCGCCGAAAGCAAGGCCTCGGTGTACGGGTGGTAGGGAGGTTCGAAGATCTCGGCTGCCGGGGCGACCTGCATCAGCCTCCCCAGGTAGATCACGGCGATCACATCCGAGATGTATCCGATAACCGCCAGATCGTGGGAGATGAAGATGAGCCCGCTGTCTCGTACGACCTGGATGTCGTTCAGCAGGTTGAGTACCGCCGCCTGGACGGAAACGTCGAGAGATGAGATGGGTTCATCGGCGACGAGTACCTCCGGTTTCGAGGCGAAGGCCCGAGCAATGGCAACGCGCTGTCGCTCACCTCCACTCAATTCGGATGGAAACCGATCGGCGAACTCAGGCGGCAAGTGAACCGCCTCGAGGAGGCTGATCGCCTTCGATGAAGCTTCATCCGGCGGAGATCCGCTCAAGCGAATGAGGGGCCGTCGGAGGATCTCGGCGATGCTCATGGTTGGAACGAACGACTCATCGACATCCTGGAAGATCATCTGCATCCGCGCCAGGGTCCCCGGGCTCCGTCCAGCGATGACGGATGGGAGGGGCTTCCCAAGCAGGTGTATTTCGCCGGAGGTGCGCTCAACCAATCCCAGGATGGTCAATCCCAGAGTCGTCTTACCGCTGCCACTCTCACCGACCAGACCCAGGGCGAACCCGCGCTCGATCGACAGGCTGACATCCTCGACGGCTCTGACCCGGCGAATCCGCCGGGAAAAGACGTCTGCCAGTGATCGACGGAGGGGGAAGTGGACCTGGACGTCCTGCAGCGCCAGGACCTCACGTCCGATTGTCGGGGTCCGCGGCGGCCCGGCTTTGCGCGAAGCAGGCTGCCGCGGGTCTGCCGATCCGGCTTCGATCTCCTTCCAGCGGTGGCAGCGCGCGGTATGTCCCTCGGCCGTCTCGAACAGCGTCGGCGCATCGTTGCACAGATCGATCGCCAACGGGCAGCGCGCCAGGAACACGCAGCCCGAGCGTGTCTCTGCCGGGGATGGGGGGCGGCCGGCGACGCCGCGCAAGCGGACGCGGCGCTTGTTCTGCCCGAGACGCGGGACGCTGTCCAGAAGTCCCTGCGTGTACGGGTGGAGTGGTCGGGCGTACAGCCGGGCTGCAGGAGCGTCCTCGAGCAATTCTCCGGCGTACATCACCGCCACACGGTCGCACATCTGAGCCACCACGCCGAGGTTGTGGCTGACGTACAGGATCGACATGCTCCGCCTGCGGACGAGGTCGCGGATCAAATCGAGGATGCTCGCCTGCGTTGTGGTGTCGAGGCCGGTGGTCGGCTCATCCATGACGAGCAGTTGCGGTTCACGGCTGATCGCCATGGCGATCAACACCCGCTGGCGCATCCCCCCGCTGATCTGATGGGGGTAGCACTCGGCAATCCGAGGCGGATCGGGCAGGTGCACGTCGGCCAGAAGACTGAGCGCACGTTGGCGAGCCTGGCGCTGGTCAAGGCCGTCGGTGGACAGCCCCTCACCGAGCTGCTGGCCGATCCGCATGGAGGGGTTGAGCGAGGTGTGCGGGTCCTGCGGGACAAAGGCGATTCGCCTCCCCCAGATGCGGCGCATCGCCTTTGCGTCCAGCGTGAGCAAGTCGGCACCATTGAGGAGAACGCGGCCTCCCCGAACCGCTGCCGAGCGCGGGAGGTAGCGCATCACGGATAGAGCCAGCGTCGTCTTTCCTGAACCGCTCTCTCCCACCAGTCCGTATGACTCGCCCTGCTGGACGGTCAGTGAGACCTGGCGAACGGCGTCGTACGATCGGCCGGCCCTTGTGTAAGCCACGGTCAGGCGTTGCACTTCCAACAACGGGGCGGGAGTGGAGGCACGAGTCATGACCGGGGATCCGGCGGCGTCTGGGCGATTCGCTTCAATCCATCCGCCAGCAAATTCACGCCGACCACGACGACGGCGATCGCCGCAGCGGGGAAGTACAAGGCCCAAGGTGCGGCCGAGGTCAACTGACGGGCGTCGCTGACCATCATCCCCCAGTTGGCGCTGGGCGGCTGGAAGCCGATCCCGAGGAAGCCCAGCGAAGCGATCAGAAAGATGGCGTAGGAGAAGCGCAACGCTCCCTCGACGGCGAGAGCCGGATAGGTCGCCGGGAGGATCGCCCGATAGAGAATCCAGCCCAGACCCTCTCCTTGAAGCCGGGCCGCCCGGACATAAGCCAGCTCCTTGACCGAGAGCACGACGCTCCGGACAACCCGCGCCACGATCGGCGTGTAGACCACGACCAGCACGATGATGACGCTCAGATCGGATGAGGCCAGCGACGCCAACAGCAGCAAAGCCAGGAGCATTGCCGGAAGCGCCAGCAATCCGTCAAACGCGCGCATGATGATTTCGTCGACCACGCCGCCAGTGTAACCGCTGAATAGCCCGATCGTCGCACCCAGGATGATGGCGAGCAGCGTGCCCACCCCGGCGAACGCCAGGATATCCCGGGCGCCGAGGAGCACCCGGCTGAAAACATCCCGCCCGAGCTGGTCCGTACCGAACCAGTGCGCGAGCGAGGGAGGTTGGAATGTAGCCGAGGTCAATTGCTGATTGAGGCCGTAAGGGGCTACGACTGGGCCGAACAACGCCGCCAAGACGAAGATCAGGGTGATCGACGTCCCGATTGCCGAGGACCGCTGCTGGAATAAGATGGCCACCGCCTGGCGAAAGCGGCTTCGGCCGCCTTGTGAGGCGCTCACCCTGAACGCCTCTCTCAGGAGATGCCCCGCGAATCGATCAAGGGGCGAGACTCACATTGCGAAAGTCCGTCCGACCCGGGAACGGCTTCAGCTTCAGCCCCTGAACGCGCTCGCTCGTGGCGCCAAATTGGGCAAAGAAATAGGGAACAATGAGGGGGCCGCGATCGACGAGGATTTGCTGGATCTGCCTGTAGGCACTGGCCCGCGTTTGCAGGTCGGACGTGCTGCCGGCCAATCCGGCCAGCCGGTCGAATTCGGGATCACAGAAATGCGACTCGTTCCACTTCGCGCCGCACACGAGCATGACATCCAGGTAGAACTGAGGGTAAGGTCGGTGGGCCCAACCGGTGATTCCCAGGTCGACATCCAGCCATTTGCCCTCGCCGTAGTACACACCCTCCGGGACGAGTTGCAGCGAGACGTCGATCCCCGCTTCCGCCCACTGGGCCTTCAATGCCGCGCCGAGGTCGGGGTAGTCACCGGTGTTCAACATGTACATGTCGAGCTTGAGCACCTCTTTGTATCCGGCCTCCTCCAGCAGCGCCCGGGCTGCCTGCGGATCGCGCGGTGGAGGACTGGCGCTCGGATCGAAGTAGTCGGTATAAACCGGCCCGATCGGGCTGCTCGCTCCGACGCTACCGTAGCCGCGGCGCACGACCTCGAACAAGCTTTGGCGGTCGGTGGCCAGATTGAGGGCCTGGATCACGCGCGGATCGTTCCCCGGGCTGCGGTCCGTGCGAAGGCGCACGGCCACGAAGCCGTTAGTGTCCACGATCTGGGTCTGAACGCCGTCCGCCTGGGTCAGGCTGTCATATTGCGGCGTCGACAAGCCCATGATGAAGTCGAGCTGGCCTCCCTGGAGAGCCTCCACCGCCGATGAGGTGTCGGCGAAGAAGGTGATCTCCAGCCCGTCCAATTGGGGCGCGCCGGCGAAGTAGTCCGTATTGGCTTCCATCACGATCCGGTCCGGAGGGACGTACTCCACCACTCGGTACGGTCCCGTCCCGTTGAACCCCCGGTCGGGGAACGCGGTGTCGGCCTTGAGGACGAGCGCATGGTTGTCGGCGAGATCAAACAGAAAGAAGGGGTTCGTCTTCGAGAGTGAGAACGTCACCTTGTAATCGCCGTCGGCCCGGATGTCGGTGATGCCGGAGTACAGATCTGCTGTCGGGTATCCCGATGCCGGATCGCGCAGCCGGTCGAAAGTCCAGACAACGTCGTCTGCAGTGAAGACCGCTCCATCGTGGAACGTCACCCCTTGGACCAGATCAAAAGTGTACTCGAGCCCGTCCGGGCTGACGCTCCAGTCGGTCGCCAGCCGTGGCACAACCTGGTTATTCTCGTCGATGTCAATCAGGTAGTCGAAGACCTGATTGGCAATAAGGACTTCGCTGTCGGAGGAGATCAGGGCCGGATCGGTCTGGGCGATCGGTTGGATCCCGATCCGCGCGACTTTCTCTGGCTCCGCCGGGCTTGTGGCGGATGAGGATCCCGTGGCGCACGCGGCTGCGACGACGGCTGCCAGGGACAGAACCAGGCCGGGAATCGCCCGCAGCCCAGCCCGAGCGCTTCTAGCTTCGGTAGTCATTCAGGGATCTCCTCTAGACCGTGCCGCCGGCCCAACGATCACATCCGACACTCTGGCTGGCGAAGCTGCGTCAGCGATAGGTAGGATTCGGTGTCTGATGAAGCGTCCCGCGAAGATTCGCAAACGGCGACGAACCGGCAGAATCGGACACGGATTGATGAACCCGACGGAACAACGGCGCCGATCCGGGCCGGTCATACCGGGCACGGCTTGCGGGATACGGCGCCGGCCCCTCGAACTCTCGTTCCCTCGATCCCCCCTGGAGTGAAACGCAGCGCGGAGGGGGCCACACGTCGCCACGCTCCGCCGCATGCACCCTGGGAGAAAGAGAACGCTCGGTCGACCATGCTCCCGTGTCGTTCTTGGGGTGAAACGACTGGGCCGGCCTCATCCGCAATTATAGCGCTGCATCACCGGGGCAAGCTAGGTTGAGATGCATCATCGACAATCGGACTCCGACTCAGGGCTTTCGCGTGTCCTCTGGGGGCGGGAAGAGGAGAGCCGATGAATGGACCGGGTGAGCCGGGCTCACAGGCCAAGCGGGGGGCGCGGCGGTGCTCCAACGGCGCATTCATATGGGAGGGCGTGGGTGAAAACGGTCGTCGGGCCAGACCTCGACCGCGGGGAGGCGTGTCGATCAGGTATTGTGTCATGGTGTACAATCATAAAGATTGCCGCCGCCCACCCGGGCAGCTAAGTGAGGCAGTCTGGCCTGCAGGCCGAGCTTCCAGCAATCGCCCTTCCAGGGCCACATGGATTCGAGCGGTGCGAGGGAGTATGACCAGTGCCAAGGCGCTGGCCAATGGCCTTGGGCCGCGGGCGGGATTCGCCGCCGATCTGCCCCAAGGTCTCACGCCAGCCGCCATACACTCTCCAGCGGGATGTCTCCCGCTCGAACATGGCGCGCCGGATTAGCTTGGCGCTGTTTGGCCGCCTGGGGCGGCCGATGGCTTGTAAGATACTCATTCAATCCCGACGGAAGCGGAGGAGCGCTCGATGACCTCGACTGACCCAACCGGCGTGCTCTGGCCCCTAGCGCTATACACTGCTGCCGTGGTCTTCATTGTTGGGTCGATGCTCGGCCTGGGTTACCTGCTCGGCGAGCGACATCGCGAGCGTGAGACGGGTGAGCCCTTCGAATCAGGAATACTCCCCACCGGATCCGCTCGGATCCGCCTCTCCATCAAGTATTACATGACCGCCATGTTCTTCGTTGTCTTCGATCTGGAGGCGGCGTTCATCCTGGCCTGGGCGGTGGGGGCGCGCCAACTCGGCTGGTCGGGCTACATCGAGGTCGTGGTTTTCATTCTCGTGTTGCTGGCAGGTTTGGCCTACCTCTGGAAGGTCGGGGCGCTGGACTGGAGTCCCAGGAAATCGCGCGGGGTGAAAGAGTGAGGATCCGATTGAACCGGATCCCAGGTAAGTGGGATGGGTAGCGTGCCACGTTCACTGTGACCATCGGGAGCAGACTGATGAAGTGGTGGATGAGTACCCCGAATGATGAAACCCCCATTGGCGGGGCGAGCGGATCGCTCGAGTCGATCCTCCAGCGCGCTTTGGTTCTGACTCGGGTGCAAGACCTTCTGGCCTGGGGCCGGAAGTATTCGATCTGGCCGTTCAACTTTGGCCTGTCGTGCTGCTTCGTCGAAATGGCGACGAGCCTTACCAGCCGCTACGACATCGCCCGTTTCGGGTCGGAGGTCATTCGTGGCACCCCGCGCGAGGCTGACGTCATGGTCGTCGCCGGGACGGTCTTCATCAAGATGGCGCCGATCATCCGCCGCCTCTATCAACAGATGATGGAGCCGCGCTGGGTGATTTCGATGGGCTCGTGTGCCAATTCCGGCGGGATGTACGACATTTACAGCGTGGTCCAGGGTGTGGACAAGTTCATGCCCGTCGACGTGTACGTCCCCGGCTGCCCGCCCAGCCCGAGCGCGTTCATGGAAGGGTTGACGCTCCTGGCCGACTCGGTCGGCAAGGAGAAGCGTCCTCTGAGCTGGGTCATCGGGCCACAGGGTGTGATCAAGGGGGAGAAGCCCTCCATGCGGGACCTGAAACAGCGGGAGCGCGAGCAGGCGACCGTGCTCAGGCCGATGGACGAGGTCTAGTGCGCCGACCGTCTTGGTCGCTCATCATCGATCCGGTCTCGAGCCAGGATCATCGGCCCCTTTGAGAGTCGAACTCGGAGCTCACTCCTGATGCAAGACAGCCTCGACGTACTTCGAGAGTTGCAGGAGAAGTTTGGTGAGGGCGAGGTCACGCCTCAGGCGACGGCGGATAGCATCCCGACCGCCTGGATCCCTGCCTCCAGCGTCGGCAAGGTGTTGAGTTACCTGAAGACGGCCGCCGACCGACCATACCGGTTGCTGTACGACCTGACCGCGATCGACGAGCGTGAGCGAACCCAGCGCGACGGCCAACCGCCGAGCGATTTCACCGTCGTGTACCACCTGCTCTCGTTCGATCGAAACCAGGACGTCCGCCTCAAGGTCGGCCTGCAAGGCGAGCAGCCTACCCTGCCGACGATCACCGATCTGTGGCCCATGGCGAATTGGTACGAGCGTGAGGTTTGGGACATGTTCGGAGTCCGGTTCGCCGGGCATCCGCATCTGGAGCGGATCTTGATGCCGAGTACCTGGAAAGGGCATCCGCTGCGGAAGGATCATCCGGCCCGGGCGACCGAGATGGGACCGTTCAGTCTGCCCGATGACAAGCAGATCCTGGAACAACAGGCCTTGCAGTTCCATCCCGAGGCATGGGGGCTGAGGCGCCAATCGGAAGACTCCGAATTCATGTTCCTCAACCTTGGACCTCAACACCCTGGCACGCACGGCGTCTTGAGGGTAGTCCTTCAGCTCGACGGTGAGGTCATCCTGGATGCCATCCCCGACATCGGCTATCACCACCGCGGCGCCGAGAAGATGGCCGAGCGCCAGACGTGGCACACCTACATCCCATACACCGACCGGGTAGATTACCTGAGTGGTGTAATGAACAACCTGCCGTATGTGATGGCCGTTGAAAAACTGGCCGGGATCGAAGTTCCGGATAGGGTCAAAGTCATCCGGGTCATGATGGCCGAATTGTTCCGGATCGCCAGCCACCTGGTGTGGTACGGCACGTTCGCCCAGGACCTCGGCCAGATGTCGCCGGTTTTCTACATGTTCAACGATCGCGAGCGTATCTTCGATATCGTGCAGGCGATCTGCGGGGCGCGCATGCATCCGAGCTGGTTCCGGATCGGCGGCGTGGCGCATGATCTCCCCAACGGTTGGGAAGAGTTGATGCGCAAATTCATCGCCTATTTCCCGCCCCGCTTGAAAGAGTACGACACGGTCGTGATGCAGAATCGTATTTTCAAACTCCGCACCCAGGGCATTGGAGGCTACACGCTGGACGAGGCCATCGAGTGGGGCGTGACGGGACCCGGTCTGCGCGCCTGCGGGCTTGAATGGGACTTCCGCAAGAAGCGTCCCTACTCCGGCTACGAGCAGTTTGATTTCGAAATACCAACCGCCACTGGCGGCGATTGCTACGATCGAGCGGTGGTGCGGGTCGAGGAGATGCGCCAGAGCCTGCGGATCATCGAGCAGTGCGTGGACAACATGCCGGCCGGACTTTACAAGGCGCTTCATCCTTTGACGACGCCGCCCCTTAAAGAGCGTACGATGCACGACATCGAGACGCTGATCACGCACTTCTTGAACGTCAGCTGGGGGCCGGTGATCCCACCGGGGGAGGTCTTCGTCGGGATCGAGGCGACGAAAGGCAACAACGGTTACTACCTGATCAGCGACGGAAGCACCTCGGCGTACCGGGCGCGCATCCGCACGCCCTCATTCCCGCACATGCAGATGCTGCCGTACATCAGCCGCGGTTTGATGATCCCGGACCTGCTCGCCATCCTGGGGAGCATCGATTTTGTGCTGGCGGATGTGGACCGATAGGTCGATGACACGCGACGTCGTCCTCTCGTTTCTGAATGAAGATCCAAGGGAAGTAAGTTCTCGTTCGCGGGCTTTGGATTCCCCCACCCCCTACCCCCTCCCCCGGCGTTCGACGACTCGCGCGGCGGATGGGGTATCCGCTGGGGGAGGGGGAAATAGTTCGAACGGGGGCAGGCAGGTGCCGGGCGGGGCTGTTCGCTGTGCTGCAGAAAATCACAGCGACGGCAGCGTCAATCCGTACTACGTGAAGGCCTGCGCTTAACGCCGACGAATGGCCCTTTGAGGAACGCTGATGCTGAGTGAAGACGAGAAGCGCGAGATCGAGGAGCAGCTCAAGCACTACGACACCAAGCGTCCCGCCTGCATCGAGGCGCTGAAGATCGTCCAGCGGTATCGCGGCTGGGTCTCGGATGAGGCGATCCAGGACATCGCCGCCTTCCTCGAGATGACACCCGATGAACTAGACAATGTCGCTACCTTCTACAACCTGATCTTCCGCCGACCGGTTGGGAAGTACGTCATCCTGCTGTGCGATAGCGTAAGTTGCTGGCTGCTGGGTTACGACGCGGTGCGTGAACGCATCCGCGAGCGACTGGGCATCGGCCTGGGGGAGACGACCGCCGACGGTACGTTCACCCTCCTGCCCAACGTCTGCCTGGGTACCTGCGACCATGCGCCAGCGATGATGATCAACGATGAGCTCTACCGCGATCTGACGGTCGAGCGAGTCGACGAGATCCTGGAACAGGTCAGGCAGGGGACGGACTGATGGAAACTCCTCTGACTAAGAACCTCCAGCCCGGGGGAATACCCCTGCCGATCAGAGAATTCGAGACCGCCGGTGGTTATCAGGCGGTGCGCAAGGCCCTCGGTTCGATGAAGCCGGAGGACGTCACCGAGACGGTCAAGCAGTCTACTCTGCAAGGTAGGGGAGGGGCAGGCTTTCCCACGGGGTTGAAGTGGAGCTTCGTCCCGATGGGAGAGCAGGCGCCGCACCCGAAGTACCTGGTGTGCAACGCCGACGAGATGGAGCCGGGGACCTTCAAGGATCGAGTCCTGCTCGAGGGCGACCCGCATTCGATCATCGAAGGCATGATCGTCAGTGCGTATGCCATCCAGGCCGATGTTGGCTACGTGTTCTTGCGCTGGGAGTACAGGCTGGCCGACGAACGACTGCGGCGGGCGATCGCCGAAGCCTACCAGGCCGGTTACCTCGGCAAGAACATCCTCGGCTCGGGGTGGTCCTTTGAACTCTATCTTCATGTCAGCGCCGGACGCTACATGTGCGGTGAAGAGACCGGATTGCTCAACAGCCTGGAGGGCAAGAGGGCGACCCCTCGCTCGAAACCGCCCTATCCGCAAGTCAGCGGCCTGTGGGGCAAGCCGACCATCGTCAACAACGTCGAGACGTTGGCCAATGTCCCCCACATCGTGAACAACGGGGCGGAGTGGTTCCGAGGCTTGAGTCGTTCGCCGGACGCCGGGACGAAGCTCTATGGTGTGAGCGGGAAAGTCAATCGCCCGGGGGTGTGGGAACTCCCGATGGGCACCACCGTCCGGGAGATCCTCGAGGAGCACGCCGGTGGGATGCGCCCGGGATTGAAGTTCCGCGGCGTGATCCCCGGCGGAGCCTCGACGGACTTCCTGGTGGAAGAGCATCTGGATATTCCGATGGACTTCGCTTCGATCCAGAAGGCGGGGAGCCGCTTGGGGACGGGCACGATGATCGTGCTTGACGACCGAACCTGTCCGGTGGCGATGGTCCACAACCTCGAACACTTTTTCGCCCAAGAGTCATGCGGTTGGTGCACGCCCTGCCGTGAAGGACTGCCCTGGACAGAGAAGCTGCTCAAGGCGATCGAGGACGGACAAGGAGACGAGGGCGATCTGGAGTTACTCGAAAGACACTCCAAGCTCCTCGGGCCGGGTCACACCTTTTGTGCTTTGGCCCCGGGAGCGGTCGAACCTCTGCAAAGCGCCATGCGGTATTTCCGAGAGGACTTCGAGCGGCACATCACCGAGAAGCGGTGCCCGTGGAGGTAGCGAGTGGCGACGATCCATGTCGATGGTAAAGAATACGAGGTCGATGCGCAGAAGAACCTCCTCGAGGTATGTCTCTCGCTTGGGATGAACCTGCCCTACTTCTGTTGGCATCCTGCCCTCGGCTCAGTCGGCGCCTGCCGGCAATGCGCCGTCAAACAGTTCAAGGATGAGAGCGACACGCGCGGCCGGATCGTCATGGCGTGCATGACCCCGGCCGCGGACGGGACGCGCATCTCGATCTCCGACCCCGAGGCGGTGGCGTTCAGAGAAACGATCATCGAGCTCTTGATGGAAAATCACCCGCATGACTGCCCCATTTGTGATGAGGGGGGCGAATGCCACCTGCAAGACATGACGGTGATGACGGGGCACACCTACCGGCGCTTCCGCTTCGACAAACGCACGTATGACAACCAGTATCTCGGTCCGCTGATCAACCACGAGATGAACCGGTGCATCCAGTGCTATCGTTGCGTTCGGTTCTATCGCGACTTCGCCGGCGGGCGCGATTTCGACGTTTTCTCGGCCCACGATCACGTCTATTTCGGCCGGCACCAGGACGGCGTGCTGGAAAACGAATTCAGCGGCAACCTGGTCGAAGTCTGCCCGACGGGCGTCTTCACCGACAAGACGTTCAAGGAGCATTTCACCCGCAAGTGGGACCTGCAGACGGCGCCCTCGGTTTGTGTGCACTGCGGACTGGGCTGCAACACGACGCCCGGAGAACGCTACGGCGAACTCCGCCGAGTACGGAATCGCTACAACGCTGAGGTCAACGGGTACTTCCTTTGCGATCGCGGCCGCTACGGTTACGAATTCGTCAACAGCGAACTCCGCATCCGCCAGCCGCGCCTGAACCTCACGGCGAACGGAGGCGGCGAAGTGGTCACGCCGGAGGCCGCCGTCAGGCATGTCGCCGGCCTGCTGAAGGAGGGCAAGGGGGCGATCGGGATCGGTTCGCCGCGGGCCTCGCTGGAGGCGAACTTTGCGCTTCGAACTCTGGTCGGGCCCGACAGGTTCTTCGGAGGATGGTCGGAGCTCGAGGGAGGTCTCGCCGCTCGGGCTCGGGCGTTGCTTCGAGGCGGGCCGGCCCGCTCGACTTCCCTGCGCGAGGCGGAGGAGGCCGACGCAATCCTCGTCCTGGGCGAGGATCTTACGAACACGGCCCCGATGCTGGCACTGTCGCTGCGTCAAGCTGTCCGGCGTGAGCCCGCCCGCAGGGCGGCGGCGCTCAAGATACCCGCCTGGGATGACGCAGCCGTGCGTGAGTTGACCCAGGATGATAAAGGTCCGCTCTTCGTGGCGACGCCCTCTCGGACCAAGCTCGACGATGTTTCGCGTGAGACCTTCAGGGCGGCACCCCAGGATATCGCCCGGCTCGGGTTCGCCATCGCCCATTTGCTGGACGAACGATCCCCCGAGGTCGCATATCTTTCCGCAAGCGACGCCGAGCTGGCAGGGCGGATCGCCGATGCGCTGCGCCGGGCCGAGCATCCTTTGATTGTCTCTGGCACGAGCTGTGCCGACGAGACGGTAATGGAGGCCGCCGCCCACGTCGCCTGGGCACTGTGCGGGCTGAATAAGCCGGCCGGTCTGTGTCTGACCCTCCCCGAGCCGAACAGCCTCGGTCTGGCCATGATGGAAGTCCCGGGGCTGGAGGCCGCCGCCCACGCGCTTGCCGAGAGTGGCGGCGGGACTCTGATCGTGCTTGAGAACGATCTTGCACGGCGGGCCGGGGACAAGGCCGTCCGATCTCTACTCGAGTCGGCTGGTCACGTCGTGGTCATCGACCACCTCGAAAATCCAATGACGGCCTCGGCCGAGGTCGTTCTTCCTGCAGCGACCTTTGCTGAAGGGGATGGTACCCTGGTCAACAACGAGGGGCGGGCCCAGCGCTTCTTCCAGGTGTTCGTTCCGGAGGGAGATGTGCAGGAGAGCTGGCGTTGGGTCTCGGCGCTCATGGCCTTCGACGACCCGCCAAGAGTCGATTGGCCAGCTCTGGACTCGATCACATCGGCGCTGGCCGCGTCTTTGCCGGCCTTCGCCGGGGTCGCCGAGGCGGCCTCTCCATCGAGCTTTCGCCTGGTGGGCCAGAAGATCCCCCGCCAGCCTCACCGCTACAGCGGGAGGACGGCCATGCTGGCCAACCTCTCCGTCCACGAACCCAAGCCGCCGGATGATCCTGACACGGCATTGTCCTTCTCGATGGAAGGGGCGACGATCGAGCCTCCGCCGTCATTGCTGGCAGACTATTGGTCACCCGGCTGGAATTCCGTCCAGGCGCTCAACAAGTTTCAGGCCGAAGTTGGTGGCGAGTTGCGCGGAGGTGTTGTCGGGCGACGCCTTATTGAGCCGGCGTCGGACGCCGCGCCGAACTACGTCGCGCACGTCCCGGCGCCGTTCAAGCCGCGTTCGGATGAGGCGCTTGTGATCCCGCTGTATCACATCTTCGGATCGGAAGAGCTGAGCGTTCAGGCTGCGGGTGTGGCCGAGCTCGCACCCGGGGCGTATCTCGCTCTCAATCCGGATGACGCCGCAAGGGTGGGCCTTCAGTCGGACGCCGTGGCGGACCTCGTTCTTGACGAGCGGAAGTACCGCCTGATGGTGCGCTTAGATCCGTCCATTCCGGTCGGGATCGCCGGCCTACCGGTCGGGCTCGACGGATTGCCGGGACATGCGACCTCGGGTTGGGGTAGGGTCGCCCCGGCTGCGGCAGCTGAGGAGTAAGCGATCGGAATGTCCAGCCTCGCCACGAATCTGATCAACGTCTTCGGCGTGTTGTTCGCGGTATTGACCGTAGCCGCGGTCCTCGTCTACGGCGAGCGCCGGCTCCTCGCCTTGGTGCAGGATCGCTACGGCCCCAATCGCGCCGGGCCGTTTGGCTTGCTACAGATCATCGCCGATGTGATCAAAATGTTCACTAAGGAGGACTGGATCCCACCGTTCGCCGACCGCTTCGTGTTCATCCTCGCCCCGGCCGTGATCATGATCACCGTGCTGCTTTCTTTCACGGTCGTCCCTTTCGCACCGGGGGTCGAGGTCGTCAGCCTGAATATCGGCCTGCTGTTCTTCCTGGCGATGTCATCCATGGGCGTGTACAGCGTGGTGTTGGCCGGGTGGGCATCCAACAGCAAGTACTCGCTTCTGGGCGGGCTGCGCGCCGCCGCCCAGATGTTGAGTTACGAGGTCTTCATGGGGCTGTCTCTGATGGGCGTGGTCATTCTCGCCGGCTCGTTTAATCTGCGGGAGATCGTGGAGGCCCAGAAGGGCATGTGGTTTGTCTTGCCGCAGTTTATCGGGTTCGTGGTGTTCATGATCGCGGGATTGGCGGAAACCCATCGCATCCCCTTCGATCTGCCGGAGGCCGACAGCGAGCTGATCGCCGGGTATCACTCTGAGTATTCGGCCATGAAGTTCGGTATGTTCATGGTCGGCGAGTACATCGGGGTCACGCTGATCTCGGTTCTGATCGTGGCGTTGTTCTTCGGCGGATGGATCGGCCCGGTTCTGCCTCCGCTCGTCTGGTTCGTGCTCAAGACCGCCTTCTTCATCCTGCTGATTATTCTCATCCGGGGCTCACTGCCGCGGCCGCGCTACGATCAACTCATGTCGTACGGGTGGAAACTCCTGTTGCCGCTGTCGCTGCTCAACCTGGTTGTTACGGGCGGTATCGTGCTGGCGTTGGGTTAGGTTGGAGGAAGCGGAATGCTGAGTGTACTTCGGTCGATTTGGGGTGTGTTCCTTCACGCCTTCCGCAGGCGTGAGACCGTGCTCTATCCAGAGGTAAAGCCTTACCTTCCTCCGCGGTACCGGGGGAGGATCATCCTCACGCGCGATCCGGATGGGGAAGAGCGTTGTGTCGCGTGCTACTTGTGCGCCGTCGCCTGCCCCGTCGACTGCATTTCGCTCCAGGCGACGGAAGACGACAGCGGCCGGCGATACCCCGAGTTCTTCCGGATCAACTTCTCGCGCTGCATTTTCTGCGGCCTGTGCGAGGAGGCCTGCCCGACATTCGCCATTCAGCTCACACCCGATTTCGAAATGGGCGAGTACAACCGGAACAACCTTGTGTACGAAAAGGAGCAGCTCCTTATCAGCGGTCCGGGGAAATACCCCGACTACAACTTCTATCGCGTCGCCGGACTGGCGATAGCCGGAAAGGGGAAGGGCGAGGCAGAACGCGAGCAGCCTCCCGTCGATGTCCGAAGCTTGCTGCCGTAACGATCCGGGCGGATGGAGTAGACGGATATGATCGTTGTTTTCTACATTGCCTCCGGGGTGGCCATCCTATCCACTTTCTTGGTGATCCTGCAGTCGAACGCCGTCCACGCCCTTCTCTACGCGATCCTGTCGCTACTCTCGGTGGCGATCGTCTTCTTCAGCTTGGGAGCACCGCTGGTAGCTGCGCTCGAGGTCATCGTCTACGCCGGAGCCATCATGGTGCTCTTCGTCTTCGTGGTGATGGTCCTCAATCTCGGCCCCGGGGCGGAGGGCCAGGAGCGCGTCTGGCTCCAACCGCGGACGTGGACCGGGCCAGTCATCCTGACCCTGGTGTTGATCGGTGAGCTGATCTATATCTTCCTGGCGCGACCCGGTCTTGCGCTGCGGGGGCCGGCCATCGGCCCGCAAGAGGTGAGTCTGGCGCTCTATGGCCCATACCTGCTGGGAGTCGAGCTGGCCTCGATCTTGTTGCTCGCCGGCCTGGTCGGTGCCTACCATCTTGGCCGAGAGCCGTCGGACTGATCGGGAGGAGCGGAGAGAGCCATGGCCGAAGTCCCAACGCAGTACGGAATCATCCTTGCGGCGATTCTGTTCAGCCTCGGCGTCGCCGGGATTCTCCTTCGGCGTAACATTTTCTTCGTATTGCTCTTCGTGGAGGTGATGTTGAACGCCGCCGGACTGGCCTTCGTCGTGGCCGGCGCGCGCTGGGGGCAGGCGGATGGACAGGTGATGTTCATTTTCGTCCTGGCGACGGCGGCGGCTGAAGTTGCCATTGGGCTAGGACTGCTGCTCCGGCTGCATCATCAATTCAAGACGTTGAACGTCGATGAGGCGAGCGATCTGCGCGGTTGAGGTGACTTTCCGCGCTCCCCTAACGAGGGACATGCATGACTTCTGCTGACATCCTGTCGCTGTTGCCGCTGCTGGTCGTGGCTACCACCGGGGTTGTGGTGATGCTGGCGGCCGCTTTCTACCGGAACCACCGCCTGTCCTTGATCCTCACGCTAGCCGGCCTTCTGACTGCCTTCATATCGCTGCCGTTCGTGTCTCCGCTTACCCCGCGCCAGGTGACCTCACTGGTCTTGGTCGACGGCTATGCGTTGTTCTACATGGGACTGATCTTTGCCGCCGGCTTCATTGTGGCCTTGCTGACTTACGGTTACCTGGAACAGTGGGACGGCAACCCGGAGGAGCTGTATGTCCTGCTCTTGCTGGCTACCCTCGGTGCGGCGGTCCTTGTCGGCAGCAGTCACTTCGCCTCGTTCTTCCTCGGCCTCGAGACCTTGAGCGTTGCGCTCTATGCCATGATCGCCTACAACCGCTCTCTCCGTCGCGGGATTGAAGCCGGGATCAAATACCTGGTTCTGGCCGGCGTGACCGCCGCCTTCCTGCTGTTCGGGATGGCCCTGGTCTATGCCGAGACGGGAACGTTGGCTTTCTCGGGTGTTATCGCGGTGGCGGGGGGAGGCCCGAGTCTCCAGCTAATGGTCGGCCTGGGTATGCTGATCGTCGGGGTGGGCTTCAAACTCGGCGTCGTCCCGTTTCACATGTGGACCCCGGACGTCTACCAGGGTGCGCCGGCGCCGGTAACCGGCCTTTTGGCCAGTATGTCGAAGGGCGCAATGTTCGCCCTGCTGCTGCGCTACTTCACACCTGTGATGGCCCTCGAGCGTCAAGGATTGGTGTGGGTCTTTACGGCTGTCGCCGTTCTTTCGATGCTCGGCGGGAACATCCTGGCTCTGACCCAGGACAACGTCAAGCGCATCCTGGCCTATTCGTCCATCGCCCACCTGGGGTACCTTCTGGTGGCATTCCTGGCGAGCGGCCCCGCCGGACAACTGGCGGTGGCCTTCTACCTTGTTGCCTACTTCGCCACGACCTTGAGCGCCTTCGGCGTGGTCACGGTCCTTTCAACCCCGGATGATGAAGCGGAGTCCCTGCGGGCCTATCAGGGCTTGTACTATCGACGTCCGTGGCTGGCGATCATCTTCACGATCGCACTGCTGTCTCTCGCCGGGATTCCACCGACAGCTGGTCTGGTAGGGAAGATCTTCATCGCCGCGGCGGGGGTGCAAGCGTCGCTCTGGTTGCTGTTGATCGTCTTGGTCCTGGCCAGCGTCATCGGAGTCTTCTACTACATGCGGATTGTGATCACCATGTTCCGCCGGCCGGAAGCCGACGTCGTACAGCCGTCCATGGTCCGGCTGCCGCGCGCGGCGAGCGTCGTACTGGGAGCATTGAGCGTGATCCTGGTCGGGCTGGGGATCTACCCGGTGCCGGTGATGCGGATCATCGAGAGAACCGTCGCCCGGCTGGTCTAAGGCCCGCGCCGCGGCGTCGTCGGACACACCGTGGGCTTCGGTCGATCGCTTGGCCGTGCCTCGTCCCAGAGTTCTCGCCGACCCCCTCCCCGGTAAGAACCTCCGGGGCGAATGGCCCCTCTCCTGTCCTACGACTTCGAATCGCTCCATGAGCTTAGCGGGGAAAACGCAATTTCCCCCCATTGCCCCCCAAAAACGGGACATGCCCCCCAAGTTGGGATACACTCGAAAGGAGAGGCGAGCCCCCGTCTCTGAAAGCGTGTATACTATCCAGGACAACTGAATATCGGCCAGCCGGGGTGCCCGATCCCCCGGATGGGAGGGCTTGAAGGCGAAGCCGGTGACACCGTCACACGAAGGACGACCCTCGGAAACGGTTGAGTCCGGCGCTGACCCGCAACTGTAATCCGCTTACGCGGAGAGCCAGGACGCCCGCCCCGGTTGGTTTCTCCATACACCTCGAGGAAAGGGGGTGGGGAATACCGCCTGCAAAACCGGCGACAGAGACAAGACCACCCCCCTGCCTTATGGCAGGGGGTTTTGCGTGTGGGAAACCGACTCGACCTCATTCGAGAACCGGAGGAGTAAGCCATGTCAGTCTTTCGCAGTGGAACGTCGATACTAGTCGGCCTGTTGTTGGCGTTCGTCTTTTCCGTCGCGGGATGCACCCCAGCGCCGCCCGTAACCGAGGCATCTGCAACCATCTCCATGACGGATGGGCTCGGCCGGACGATATCACTTGAGAACCCGGCCGCCAGGATCGTCTCCTTGGCGCCGTCCAACACGGAGATCCTGTTCGTTCTCGGCGCGGGCAAGACTCTCGTGGGCCGCGATGAGTTCTCCGATTATCCGGAGGAGGCGGTGGACGTGCCTTCTGTCGGCGGCGGGTTCGGGGAGTACAACATGGAAGCGATCGTCGCTCTGCAGCCTGACCTTGTGCTGGCAGGAGGGATCAACACCCCCGAGCAAGTCCAGGCGATGGAGGACCTCGGGCTCACCGTCTTCTTGATCTCTAATCCGCTGGACTTCGACGGGCTGTATTCGAACCTGGAAATGGTCGGAACGCTAACCGGCCACGAGGGCGAAGCGGACGACCTGGTGGACTCACTCCACAACCGGGTCGGGGCGATCACTGAGAAACTCGCCGGCGCGCCGTCGCTGCGCGTCTTCCTCGAGGTCGATGGGACGGATCCGACCGCGCCCTGGACGACCGGTGCGGGTACGTTCCAGGATTACCTCATCCGCATGGCGGGAGGCGTGAACGTCGTGACGTTTGACGGATGGGGGCAGGTGAACCTGGAGGATCTCATCGCCAGTAATCCTGAGGTGATCTTCTACAGCGCGGCCCCTTACATCCCTACCACGGTCGAATCGCTCATGGCGCGACCCGGATGGGATGTTATCAACGCGGTGCGGAACAACGCCGTCTTTGCCATCGACACCGACCTGACTGACCTCCCTGGTCCGCGCCTGGTGGATGGTTTCGAGGCCTTCAGCCGAGGGCTCCACCCCGAGCTCTTCGAGTGAGCGCATGAACACGGTTTCCCCGGAAGAGGGTGAGGCGCGAACACGGGCTATGCCCAGCCCGGGCCTCACACCCTGGATCCTGACGGTGGGCAGTCTCATCCTGGCGGCGCTGCTGAGCGCTGCCGTGGGTTCGGTGGCGATCCCGGCCCGAGATGTGATCCGGATCTTGCTGTCTCAGCTTCCCGGGCTCAACATCTCGGCCGACTGGCCCGAGACCTTTTCCACGATCCTGCTGGAGATCCGCTTGCCGGGGATGGCGCTCACCGCGTTGACCGGGATGGCCCTCGGCGCCAGCGGTGCGGCCTACCAGGGCATGTTCCGGAATCCCTTGGCCGATCCGTATATCCTGGGTGTGGCGGCGGGCGCTGGTCTGGGGGCGGTGATGGCCATCAGCTTCGGCTGGACGACGACGGCGCTCGGGCTGTCGATCATTCCGTTGGTGGCCTTCATCGGGGGCCTGGCGGCGGTCGCACTTGTCTACACGTTGGCGCGCGTCGGCCGGACGACCCCAACGACGACGCTGATCCTGGCCGGCGTAGCCGTGAACTCCTTCGTTGTGGCTCTCACCAGTCTGGTGATGCTCCTCTCGAGCGAGGAGTTGCGTAGAGCGCTGCTGTGGCTGCTGGGCGGTTTCTCGATGGGAGGCTGGCCCCCGGTGGAAGCATCTCTGCCGTACCTCGTGGTCGGCATCAGCCTGCTCTCCGTCCTCGGCCGACCCTTGAATGTCCTTCAGTTCGGCGACGACCAGGCCCGCCAGCTCGGACTGAACGTCGATCGCTTCAAGCTGGTGATGGTCGCGGCCTCATCTCTCGTGGCTGCGACGGCCGTCGCCTTCGCCGGGATCATCGGCTTTGTCGGTCTGGTCGTGCCCCACATTGTGCGGCTGCTGTGGGGGCCCGATCATCGGAGGCTGATCCCGTTGTCGGCGATCACCGGGGGCGCCTTCCTGTTGTGCGCCGACGTCATCGCCCGCACCGTGATCGCTCCGCGCACCCTGCCCGTCGGAATTGTCACGGCCATGGTGGGCGCCCCGTTCTTTCTGTGGCTCCTGCGGCGGGCTCAGCGCGAATTGAGAGTCTGGTGATGGCGACGCTCGAGTTTTGTCAAGCGACCTTCGGGTATCCCAAGCGCGTGGTCCTGAGAGAGGTCGATCTCAAAGTCCAGGCCGGTGAGATCGTCGCCGTCGTCGGGCCAAACGGGGTAGGGAAATCGACGATGGTCCGTGCCGCCAGCGGTGTGATCCCGGTAGGGGCAGGCCGGTTGTTCTACGATGGAGAGGACCTGGGTCGAATGTCGGCCGGGGAGAGAGCGCGACGGGTGTCTGTCGTTCCCCAGGCCGTCATGCTCCCGCCGGCGTTCACGGCCATGGAGGTCGTCCTGATGGGGCGCACTCCCTTCTTGGGGTGGTTCGAGCAGGAATCGAATCGCGATCGCGCTCTGGCGCTGACGGCGATGCAGCGAACGGGTGTGGCCGGATTGGCGGAGCGGATCGTGGGTGAGCTCTCGGGTGGAGAGCAACAGAGAGTGCTCCTGGCGCGAGCGCTCGCCCAATCAGCTCCAGTCATGGTGCTGGACGAGCCGACCGCTCACCTCGACTTGCGCCACCAGGATGCGGTCCTCAGACTCGTGCGCTCGCTGGCGGATGAGGCCGGACTTGCCGTCTTGGCCGCGCTTCATGATCTTAATCTCGTCGCCCGCTTCGCCGATCGGGTTGCACTGCTGTCGAACGGCCGGCTTGAACGATGTGGCCGGCCGGAAGAGGTCCTCACCCCCGAGATCCTGACGCCGGTCTACGGGATCAGCGTGAGGGTCATCTCGCATCCGATCGATGGCCGCCCGCTGGTGCTCGCCGGCGGCGAGAGCGGCCCCCAACCTCAGGAGCCGGGCTAACAAGCTGGCGATGGGGGCCGTGGCGACCACGCGCCAGGCAGGCAGAAGCTAACCCATCCCCGGTGGCGCGGATCCACCGAGGCTCCGCCTGGCGTCCCTGGACGGCCTCCCCAACAGGCCGCAAGACCCTTCCCATTCCAGCCTCTCCTCGCCCAATCCCAGACTACCGGCGTTCCGCCGAAGTGGGCTATACTCTTCCCGCAGCATGGTTTGACCGGAATCCCCATGAGACGATCGACGCTCACTCGCGTGCTGAATCGCGCCCCACCCGTCCTGCCACTTGAGAGGCCCTGCCCAGGAAATCGCTTCCCCATTGGAGAGCTGGGTCAGACGATCCGGCCCCCTTCATTGAATCAGATCTCAGTTGCCCCTTTTAGGCTGAAACGAAGCCAGACTCTGGCCTCGCCCCTGACGAAATGGAGGGATTCGCGTCGAAAGATTGCCGGCCAGCGGATGGGGCACTCGTCCCGATGGGTCTTAATATGACCAAACCTCCCGGAGGCTGAGAATGGAATTCCGACTGACATCCGAGCAGGAGCTCTTCAAGCGCACGCTGCGCGAATGGTGTGAGAAAAGCATCACGCCGCGCGCGGCAGCGATCGATCGCCAGGAGCAGGGCATTCCCGATGACATCATTCACGGACTGGCCGAATTGGGTGTAATGGGCATCACGATCCCGGAGGCCTATGGGGGATCGATGAATGAAGGCCAGGCGCTCACGCTGGCCAACATTGCCATTCAAGAGATCGCGCGGGCTGACTTGAGCATGTCGGTCCCTGTCTATGTGCTTCTCAACCTGGGTTGGGGCTTCCTGGTGACGCGGAATGGCACAGACGAGCTCAAGGAACACCTGCTGCCTAAGATCGCCTCGGGTGAGTACTTCCTCGGCATCTGCACAACCGAGTCGGGGGGCGGCTCGGATGTGGCCAACATCAAGACTCACGGACGCCGCGAGAACGGAAACCTGATCCTGAACGGTGAGAAGGTCTATATCAGCGGTGTGCGCGAGACAACCGAGCAGCGCGACGGCGGCCATCTGACCCTGTTCCGAACCGACCCGGACGCCGGTCACCGTGGGTTCACCTTTGCCTACGTCCCGGCAAGAGCCCCCGGCGTCTCACCGCTCCTGTTCGAGGACATCGGCCGGGGCGGACTGTCCACCGGAGGCTTTCGCTACAAGGAGGTCGTCATACCCGAGGCGTACGTCATCGGGGAGATCAATCGCGGCTTTTATATGAACATGGAGGGGTTCAACGTCGCCCGCACGCTCGTCTCAGCAGCCTGCGTCGGCGCCGGGGATCGTGCCCTCGAGATCTCTCGCGAGTATGTCAAACAACGCAACCTGTTCGGCCGCCCGCTGGCGAAGTTCGAAGGGATCTCCTTCGAGATCGCCGAGGACGAGTCCCGATTGGCGCAACTCCGTCTGTGGCTTCAGTACACGGCCTGGATGATCGATCGGCACTATGAGGACCCCGGCTCCTATACACACCACGACATCAGCCATGCCGTTTCAATCTGCAAGCTCGAGGCGCCGCACCAGGCCTTCGAGATTGTCAAGCACAGCATGATGTACCATGGCGCCTTCTCATACACTCGCGAAAGCCCGCTTGGGCTCGCCTTCCGCGGGCTGATGTCGTACATCGTCGGCGCTGAAGGTGGGACCAATATCCAGAAGCTGATCATCGCGCGGGAAGTGATCGGAGAAGAGGCGGTACCGTATCGGTGAGCCGGTTCAACCCCCACCCCCGACCCCTCCCCCTACACAGGGGGAGGGGTGAGCGTGGACGTGCAGGATTCTCCCAGATGGGTGGGGGTGGGGGGTAGGGGCCCATCCCACGATTGCCGCTAGGAGCCCTGAGTTATCCCTTATTGATGGCCGAGGACATCCCTGATGACTGAGAAAGTCGATGTCGTCATTGTCGGGGCAGGCTTGGCTGGCCTGGGTGCGGCCTATCACTTGGCCGGCGCCGGGGCCGAGGTGCTCGTCGTCGAGCGCGGCGATTACGCCGGGAGCAAGAATGTCACCGGTGGTCGCCTGTATCTCAATCCGGTCCGGTCGTTCTACCCCGACCTGTTCGGAAAGGAAGCTCAAACTACTGCGCCCTTCGAGCGGACGGTCGTCAAGGAAAGGCTGACCGTCTTGGCCGACAAGGGCGGCGCCAGTCTAGAGCTCCTCGGGCCGAGCTTCGCCGAGGCGCCCCCACACAGCGTCACTTTATTGCGCGGGGTTTTCGACCGTTGGCTGGCCGAGCAGGCTATTGCGAGAGGGGCGCTGGTCGTCCCTGGCTACAAGGTGGACGACCTGATCCGCGAAGCGGGCAAGGTGGTCGGCGTGGTCGCCGCCGGCGATGAAGTCAGGGCCGACGTCGTGGTAGCCGCCGACGGAGCGCTGTCCTTCATCGCCGAACGGGCGGGGCTGCGCGGCCGGCACGATCCAGGGCACTTCGCCCTGGGAATCAAAGAGGTCATCGAGCTCCCTTCGGAGCGGATCGAGGAGCGCCTCGGTCTGGCGCCGGGAGAAGGCCTGTCGGCGCTTTATTTTGGCCGCATTACTCACGGGCTGGTCGGTGGCGGTTTCCTTTACACCAACCGCCAGAGCCTCTCCGTGGGTCTGGTGATCGGGATGGCCTCCTTGGTCGAGCACGGGCCCGGCATTGAGGCGAGTGCGTTGATCGACGAGTTCACGTCACGGCCGGAGGTTGCGCGGCTGCTTTCCGGCGGGAACGTCGTCGAGTACTCTGCCCACGCCATCCCGGAGGGCTCGAAGCGGGCGATGCCGCGCCTTGTCGCCGACGGTCTGCTCATCGTCGGAGACGCAGCCGGGTTGGCGCTCAATATGGGGATATCAGTGCGGGGGATGGACTTCGCCCTTGCCTCGGGTGCCATGGCGGCACACGCCATCCTCGAGGCCAAAGCAGATGGGGACTTCTCGGCCACGTCGCTCGGCCGATTCGAGGCGGCCATGCGCTCGAACTTTGTCCTGCAAGACCACAAGACCTTCGCTTCAATGCCAGGATTTCTGGAGAACCCGCGTCTATACGAACTCTATCCACAAACCCTGATGAATCTGCTGGTGGCTCTGTTCTATGTCGATGAGAGCCCGAAGGCAAGCCTGTGGAAGACGAGCTTGGCCGCCCTGCGAACCCTGCCGATCGGTCAGGCGCTGGGCGATTTGTGGCGTATGCGGAGGTTGTGAGCGATGACGGAAACCTCAGAAGGAGCGCAGCTCGGCCTGCAGGAGAAGCTCGGCCTGGATGTTTTCAAGATCGATTCGGAGAAGCCACATATCGTCATCGACCACGCTGTGTGCCGCGAGCGATGCACCGTCCGCCCTTGCCTGTACGTCTGCCCGGCGAAGCTGTTCGCCATCCAACCGGACTCGGACGACATCTTTGTCGATTACGAGGGCTGTCTGGAGTGCGGGACGTGCTTTATCGTGTGCGAAGACCAGGCTCTATCCTGGGAATACCCGCGCGCCGGATACGGCGTGCAATACCGTTTCGGATGAGGTGCCGACGATGAGGATCGTCGTTTGTCTGAAAGAAGTGATCGACCTGGCCCAGGTGCGCTTCAAGACTGACGGGCGCACTCCCGTCCTCGACGGACTGCCCGTCCGGCTGGGAGCTTTCGAGAAGAACGCCCTCGAGGAAGCCATCCGGATCAAGGAACGGTTGACGGAAGTCGAGGTCATTGCCCTCTCCGCAGGCTCCGGCAGATTGAAGGAAAGCATCAAAGAGGCCCTGGCCATGGGCGCCGATCGAGCGGTGCTGGTTCTCGATCCATTGCTTGAAATCGCCGACAGCGCCGGAGTGGCCCGCACCCTGGCGGCCGCGCTCGAGCGCATCGGAAGCTGGGATGTGTGTCTTCTGGGAGAGGGCTCGGACGACGAGTACACCGGACAGACTCCCTCACGCGTTGCGGTGCTCCTCGGCCTGCCCCAGATCACCAATGTGCGGGAGTTAGACATCGCTGGGGATGGTCGGGTCCGAGGGACGCGCGACCTCGAGGCAGAGTTGGAGGTTGTCGCCTGTGACAGCCCGGTCGTGGTTTCGGTGACGAGCGAGCTCAACACGCCCCGCCTGCCTCCTCTGACCGCAATCCTCAAGGCCGGCCGCAAACCGGTCGAAGTCTGGACGCTGGCAGATCTCGGCCTCGGCCCGGGGACGGTGGGGCCTCGTGAGGCGCAAGTCGAGGTATTGAGCAATCTGGCACCAGCCGGATCGCGCAAGAACCAAATCCTCGATGGAGACTTGGAGGCGCAGATCGAGGAGCTCCTCCGATCCCTTGAACGCGAGGGAGTGATTTCATGAGCGGGGTGCTCGTCTATAGCGACCGGGATGACCTGGCCCATGACCTGTCGGCCTGGGCCGCGGCACAACGGGAGGTTCTGGGTGAGCCGACGGCGGCCGTTCTCGGCGCCCGCGCGGCTGAACGGGCAGAGGCGTGTCGCGCATACGGCGCGGTGCGAATTCACGTGTGCGACGCGCCCGCGGTTACCGACCTGTTGGACGACGCCGTTGCCGGAGTGCTGGCTGAGCTTGTTACCCGCGAGCAGATCAGCGTGGTTCTGATCGGCGCAACCCGCCGCGGCCGGTCGCTGGCCCCGCGCCTGGCGCAGATGCTCGAGGCCGGCTGCGTGAGTGAAGCGGTCGAGCTAGGCCTCGAAGGCGGACGGATTGTGACGGGCAGGTACTCTCTCGGCGGCAACACGATCTCCCGTGAGTGGGTGAGAACGCCGATTCAGATCATCGCCGTGGCGCCGGGGACCGTCGAACGGGCTGTCCCGGGCGCGGTCGGGGGTGATCTGATCACTTTCGAAGGGCAAGTGAATGCCTCGCGGGCGGCCGTCATTGAGCGGCGGGACAAGCCGGGATTGGAAACGAATATCGCTGATAGCGAGCGCCTGGTTTGCTTCGGGAGGGGATTAGCCTCGGAAGAAGACCTGCCTCTAGTGCAGGATCTGGCCGAAGCCTTGGGAGGGGAGGTGGCTTGTACCCGTCCCCTTTCATATGAGTATGGTTGGCTCCCGGAAGAGCGGATGATCGGGATCTCCGGCCAGAAGTGCAGCCCCAAACTTCTGGTATCGATCGGTGTTTCAGGTCAGGTGCAGCATACGGTAGGTATTCAGGGCGCCAAGACCATCGTCGCCATTAACACCGAGAAGGGCGCCCCCATCTTCAAACAGGCGGATTACGGCATCGTCGGTGACATGTACAAGGTTGTGCCCTTGCTAACGGCGCGGTTGCGGGGAGGCAGGGGTGGGGGCGCGGCGATGAAAGCCTCTCAGCCTCAGGAGTAGAGCCTACTCAAGGGCACATGCATCGGGCATCGTGCAAATCAGGGGAGGAAATAGATATCATCGACACGCGTTTCATTTGGGGCGATCGCACTCAAGGCGGTTGTGGTCCACACGGTGACCTACTTCATCGTGGGGATCCTGGCCTACACCCTCTTCGACTACGCTTCGCTGTTCGCCGAACCTGGGTATAGCGGCTTCATGCGGCCGACGGATGATCCACTGGTCACCGCCGGGCCGTTGTTCCAGCCCATCCGGGGCTTGTTGTTCGGAGTGGTCTTCTACTTGCTCCAGGACGTGCTCTTCTGGAAAAGTCGAGGCTGGCTGCTCACATGGGTGACCCTGGTGTTTGTCGGGATCTTCTCGACGTTCGCCGCGGCGCCGGGCTCGATTGAGGGGATGATCTACACGACCTTTCCGGTCACACGTCAGCTGGGCGGTCTGGCCGAAGTGTTGGTCCAGTCATTCCTGCTATCGGTGATCCTCTTCTATTGGGTGAACCACCCGGAGAAGCGATGGTTAAGCTGGGTGCTGGGAGTGCTCTTCGTTATCGGAATCCTTCTGCCGGCTCTCGGTCTGATTGTCGGCGGGGCAGGGTAAGGGGGACGATCCGCAAGCCGCGAGTCGCAGGATCAGAGCCTCTGCCCAGTGGGCCAGATCCTGTCGGCGTGTTTCGATAAGTTCTTCCCCCGCTGCACACAACTCGACCTGCTTGAAACCCTCCCGCGCGGCGGGGCGTCCGCTCCTTGAGTGTCCCTCGAGCGAGGCTAGCGTCGCCCCCGAAGATCGTCATCTCGGTCGTCGTCCCCATCATCATCATCATCATCGTTATCATCCGACAGGCGTCGGACCAGGTCTTTGGCCCGGTGGGTTAGATCCGCTGCGGCGGCCCTTGTGATCTGCTCACCGCGTTCATCCTCAACCTGGTGGATAAGAGCTTTCAGCTTGTCGGCAGCCGCGTGATATCGGTGGTGTTGAACGAAGTATCGCGCCGCCTGCACCTTAGCCAGCAGGCTCCTCTCTAGCCTCTCGGTCATCTTACCGTCTTGTTCGTACTCTTTGATTCGCTCTTTCAGATTGTCGAGAGCTTGAATCAAGCCCGAGGTCGGTCTTGGAGTGCGGGTGGCGGTGGGTCTGGGTGTGCGGGTCGCGGTGGGTTTGGGAGTGCGCGTGGCGGTGGGTGTGGAGGTGTTGGTTGACGTCGCCGTTGGAGTCGGGGTGGGCGTGGCGGTGGCAGTATCGGTTGGCGTGGCGGTGGCGGTGTCGGTGGGCGTCGCGGAGGGAGTGTCCGTCGCCATCGGGGTGTCGGTGGGCGTCGGGGTGATCTCCTGGGAATTGTCGACCTCAAAGTTGACGACTTGCCCCTGGGTTACCTCACCGCTGAAGACCTCCAACGTGATGACGCCGTCCGGCCCCAGGCGGCTGGCGGACAACAGATACTCGCCATCGCCGAAGGCTGTGCCCGTGATCTGATAAGCACCTTGCTCCGGGTTGGGGATCAGGATGAACTGGCCCTCCGCTCCGGGGGCGGCATAGGACGCGCCCTCGATTTCCACAAAGGACCCCCCGGTGGCCGGGTCGAATCCCACCCGGCGACCCTGCGGGTCGGTGATTGTCAGGTTGACCGGGCAATTGAACACGAAAGCCAAGACCTCGCCTGTCACCGGAATCAAGGGAGACGAGTATTCCGTCGGCGGGAAACCAGCTGGCATGCCCGTCAGGAACATCGGAACGTAATGCTGAAGGACCTCGGGGTGATACATGATCTCTTTGTGGCGCGCCTCAGCTCCGAACAGCTCAACCACATTCTGCGCTGGGATGCCCGGCATGATCAGGCTGAAGTTTGCGCTGTAGGTTGGGATCAAATCGTCACCGGGCCCGTATATCGGGACCTCCGGCCTGCCGTGCGCCCAAAGAGGCGGCACTGCGGAACGGACGAAGTACCCGTGGTCGGTGGTCGTGCCATTGCCAAAGATCACGTAGATGTTCTGGGGTCCGCCCACGTTATTGGCCAGGGTCTGCAGGCGGTCAAGCGCATTGAGGCTATTCGGGCCGTCGAGGATCGGGTTGGTTTCTCGACCGAAGGGATAGTTGACCTCGGGCGTGCATTCGAGGCCGCTGCCGTCGCCGCACCTGAGATAGGGGTCCACTGACTCATCCGGGAGCATTTCGAGCAGGGACAGGGCGCCTCGCACGTCATCGTGCGACCAATCGTAGAGGGCCACCTGAGAGCAATAGATGTACGGGAGCCGATCGCCCAGAGGACCATTCCCACAACCCGCGGTCTCCATTTCCTCGGCTGATGGCTCGTAGCGCTTGCCGATCATCGTCGGCCAAAGCATCTTATCCATCGCGATCGCGAGGTGTAATTGGGAATCCTGATAGAGGTACATCCCCCAGGTAAGACCTTCCCGCGTACGATAGTCGGCCGGAAAGCCACGATGGGGAGTGGCGATGAAGATCACCTTGTGGACATCGTTGTGATAGTTGTTCCCCTGCACGTACATGCGCGTCACTAGGCCGCCCATACTGTGCACAACGAGGTCGACCTTGGTGGCAGGCGGCCCGGAGGTCGGTTCGCCGACGTAGCCCAATTGATTGGCTGTCTGCAAGAACCCCGGTATCGCCGCCGCCAGCTGCTCCGCCGAGATGGCATTGCTCTGGCGCCAATCGACCGGGAAGGGAAAGAAGCTCTTGTTCCTTTCGAAACCGAGCTTCTCCAGGTTGGTCAAGAGGGGGGCATAGCTTCCCAGGATCGGATCCATGGCGCCCGCGGCCTCATAGGTCGGAGGCATCGTTCCCAGGATGCCGGGGATGAAGACCAGCGGGTGGATGCGCATCTGCTCCACCGCGATCACGAACGGGGTAGTCAGGTTCCACGTTACTGCGATGAGCATCGTAGACTGCGGTGACGGCTGCGCCCAAACCGACCATTGCAGCATTCGTTGTGTGCCGGCGCCTACGAAAACGCCGTACGAAAAGGCCGTGTAGCTCTTCAGGGAATAGGGACCCGTTTCCTCAACGACCTCGGCGCAGCCGCAATCTGGCTCACCCGGCCGGTCGTACACCCAGAAGCGACCGCCATCGTTGGAGTAGAACTTGAAGGTCATGGGGTAAATGCAGTGAGGCCCTCCACCCGGACAAGTCAGCGTCACCTGTACGAGCAGTGGATTGGTGTCGGGCCAGCCGTCCTGATTGGGGTGAAGGGTGAAATTGGCGGCAGGCGCTTGTGCTTCCGCCGCCGACGAGGCCCGAGCCGATAGCTCACCCGAGGGCGAACTGAGCTGGATCGCCACAGTCGGAGCCGAGTCTGATTCGGGTGTGGGTGTGCTGGGCACAGTCGCAGCCGAGTCTGATTCGGGCGTGGGTGTGCTGGTCTCGCTCGCCGCCGAGTCTGATCCAGCCGTGGGCGTACTCGTCTCGCCCGGCTGCAAGAGGCTGGCCGTTGGATCCGTATCTGGAGCAGCGTGCATTGGGGTAAGGATTCCCGAGGGGGCTTGAATGACGATGAACATAAGAAAGGCGGCGAGCAATCGAGTTCGGAGCATGACATTGTTCATGAGTGTCTCCTCCTTGGTCACCTATCATGGAATGAGCACCGCGATGTGGCCGGATTCGGCGAATGATGGGCTTACCGACCAGAGCAATGAGATCGAACAATCCTGAGTCACCGATGAACCGGCGAACGCCTTCGCCAAGGACGCCGGATCTCCGACAGATCGAAGATCCTCGGTCTGGTTGTAATGGAAGCCTGAACGGCCAGCAGCAACGGCAAAGTGGAGAGCCCTGGGGTTGGAGTACCGTGAGTAGTGACTCGAAACCGGATGGTAGGACGTCGCCGCCGTCGCCTCCTGTGACAGGCCGGCCGCAGCCGCGTTGGCAGACATGCTCGGCGGCCGAGCACCGCATGCGCTCCATTGAGCCTGTCAGTAAGGCCTTAGGAAAACCAAACCGGCCTTGTGGCCGGTTTCGCGACTGGCTCCCCGCGGGCGTGCCCCTCTTTGAGGGACCGCAACCATTTCAGGCCCACGGATCGACGCCTCCACACCAAGACAGGGGGTGATTGCGGACGATCTTTTCCGACAACATTGTAGAGCGGACTTTTGGAGGAATCAACATCTTGCGAACGGAACGAACGCCCTTGCTACGGTTTGGTAACACTTGACACACAACTCACGCAAGCGGCCGGCCGGTCTCGAGGGCGATCCGCGCGACGCCTGGATGAGAACCAAGCGGCGGACGGCAGACGGCCGACGGAAGTCCGGAGACAGAAGACGGGGTCAAAGAGCGCGAGTTGCTCTTCCGGTCTCCCGTCCTCGGTCCCCGGTCTATTGGTCGTCCTCCGTCGGTCGTCCATAAACTGGCCCTCCCCTCTTTTCCGAACTGGGTGTAGTCTGGTGCGGTCGGACCTCACCACGGTCCCACGGTGGGAAGATCATCCGTCATGGAGTACAAAGGATGCTGAGCGGGATCAAACACCTCTTGATCGGCTCGCCGCTGCGCACTCAGGAGCTCTCCGAGCGGCGGCTCAACAAGATCCGCGCCCTGGCGGCCTTCTCCCCCGATGCGCTGTCGTCCATCGCCTATGCCAACCAGGAAATCTATCTGGGCTTGGTAGTCGCCGGCAGTGTCGGCCTTTCGCTCGCATTCCCGGTGGGGCTGGCGATCACGCTCTTGTTGGTGCTTGTCGCCCTCTCCTACTTCCAGACGATCCACGGCTATCCCAGTGGTGGGGGGTCCTACGTCGTGGCGAAGGAAAACCTCGGCACGGTGCCCGGTTTGCTGGCGGCCGGCGCATTGATGATGGGCTACCTGCTTACGGCGGCGGTGAGTCTCACCGCCGGCGTCGAGGCCATCGCCTCGGCCTTCCCGGCGCTTTGGGATCATCGCGTGACGGCCTCCCTTATCTTGTTGCTGGTCATCACGTTGCTCAACCTGCGCGGTCTTCGAGAGTCGGGCACGGCGATGGCAATCCCGGTGTACCTCTTCCTGTTCGCCTATCTGCCTATGTTGGCGTATGGCGCGGTGAGACTCGTATCCGGGGGTGGTGTGCACCTTTCCACAGTGGCGCCGATCGCCGGTGAACCCCTCACGGCTCTCCTGGTCCTCCGGACATTCTCTGCCGGTTGCACGGCGCTTACCGGCATTGAGGCCATCAGCAACGGCATCCCGGCCTTCCAAGCGCCCGAATCCAGGAACGCCGGCAGAACGCTTGTCGTCATGGCGCTTCTGATGGCCGTACTCTTCGTGGGCAGCATCGGCTTGACGCAATACCTGGGTGTGATCGCCGGCCCGGAGGAGACGATCCTCTCGGCTCTGGCGCGCAAGCTGCTGGGCCACGGGCTTCTCTACTACGGGATCCAGATCAGCACGATGCTCATTCTCGCCGTGGCCGCCAATACCAGCTTCGCCGGCTTCCCTCGCCTGACGGCAATCCTGGCCGGCGATGGTTTCTTGCCTCGGCAGTTGAAGACTTTCGGGGACCGGCTGGTGTTCACCAACGGCATTCTCCTACTGGCAGCAGCGACGGGCGTTCTCATCGTGGTTTTCCAGGGCGATTCGCATGCACTGATTCCCCTTTTCGCCGTTGGGGTCTTCCTGGCCTTCACCCTGTCTCAGGCGGGGATGGTGATCCATTGGTGGCGCATGCGCGGGCGCATGTGGCACGGGAAGGCGGCGATCAACGGAGTCGGAGCCTTGGCCACGTTGCTGACAGTGCTCATCGTAGGTTTCAGCAAGTTCTCACAGGGTGCCTGGATCACCATTCTGGTCATCCCTCTTCTGCTAGTGGGGTTCCTGCGCATCCGCAGCCACTATCAGGATGTGGCCAAGGAGCTTTCCATGCGCGGCCTGCCCCCTTCGCTCCGCCCGGCACTGCCCGCGCGAGTCGTAATACCAATCTCCGGCGTGCATCGGGGTATTGTCGGAGCGATGAACTTTGCCCGCTCGATCTCCCATCAGATCACCGGACTGTATATCGAGCTCGAGCCGGGGATGGGGGAACGGGTCCGCAAAGAGTGGGAAGCGTGGTGGCCAGACGTCCCTCTGGTGATTCGACCCTCCCCATATCGGTCGATCCTGAATCCATTGCTGGAATTCCTCGACGAAACCGACCGGGAACACAATGACGGGCAACTGGCGGTGGTGGTGCTGCCCGAGTTCATCCCGAAGCGCGGTTGGCAGGCCTTCTTGCACAACCAGACCGCCTGGTTGTTGAAGGCGGCGCTGCTCTACCGACGGAGCCACGCCGGAGCGGAGCGGGTCATTATCGATGTGCCGTATCACCTACAGAGATGAAGCTCGATCGCGGCGTGGACGGCGGACGATGGACGGTAGACGACGGGACGACCGGGGACCGGGGACGGGAGACCGGGCGAAAGGCCGGTCCTCGGTCTTCCGTCCCCGGTCGTCCACGGTCCATCGTCTATCGTCTCTTGGCCCATGACTGACCTCGCCATCCACACGCTTGACCTCCACAAGGAGTATGTCGTCAGTGAACGCGAGGCGGGGATCGCCGCCGCGCTGCGCGGCCTGGTCCGTCGCCAGACGAAGATGATCCCGGCCGTCGATGGGATCTCGTTCGATCTAAGACCGGGGGAGGTCGTCGGGTTTCTCGGCCCTAACGGCGCCGGCAAGACGACCACCCTCAAGATGCTCTCAGGCTTGCTCCATCCGACCGCCGGAGAACTCAGCGTGCTCGGTCGCACACCCTGGCAACGCGAACGGGCTTTCCTGCAACAGATCACGCTCGTCATGGGTCAGCGCAACCAGCTGGTGTGGGACATCCCGGCCATCGACTCATTCGAGCTCAACCGGAGCATCTACCGTCTCTCCCCGGCCGACTATCACCACACCCTCGACGAGCTGACCGAGCTCCTCGATCTGGCGCCGCTGCTTCACAAGCCGGTGCGCAACCTGTCGCTCGGCGAGCGGATGAAGTGCGAGGTCGCCGCGGCTCTCTTGCACCGTCCCCAGGTCGTCTTCCTGGATGAGCCGACCATCGGGCTCGATGTGACGATGCAGCGGCGCATCCGTTCCTTCATCGCCGAGTACAACCGGCGCAACGAGGCGACGGTTCTCCTCACAAGTCACTATATGGCCGACGTCGAGGCGCTGTGCCGGCGTGTTATCGTGATCCATCACGGCCGGCTGCTGTACGACGGCGATCTCTCGGCATTGCTCCGCAGTTTCACCGCCGACAAGACGATCGTGGTTCAGCTCGGAGACTGCTCGAATGACCTGAGCGCCTACGGCGAGGTCGTCTCGTGCGACGAGGGGACCGTCACCCTGCGGGTCCCCAAGGGGGAAACGGCCCGGGTCACAAGCCGCTTGCTGGCCGATCTGCCGGTGATCGATCTTACCGTCGAGGATCCTCCCATCGAAGAGGTGATCGAACGCGTCTTCGAGCAGGGGGCGCCTTGAGCGGACTCATTGACCTCTACCTCCAGCAGTTCAAGACTTCCTTGGCGGCGATGCTCCAATACCGGGCGGCGCTTGTGATCTGGCTGATCGGTCAGATATTGGAGCCGTTGATCTACCTTGTCGTGTGGACGGTGGTCTCGCAGACGCAAGGGGGCAGCGTTGGCGGCTTCACCACGGGCGAGTTTGCAGCGTATTTCATTGGGCTGATGCTGGTCAATCACCTGACCTATACCTGGATCATGTATGAGTACGAGTACCGGGTCCGGCACGGCTCATTGTCGTTCGCATTGCTTCGGCCGGTCCATCCGATCCACTCCGATATCGCCGACAATGTGTCCTCCAAGGTGGTCTCGCTACCCGGCATGTTCCTGGCCGCCGTCGTATTGGGGCTGCTCTTCCGGCCGACGTTTCACTTCGTCCCCTGGGCTGTGGCCGCAGCCGTCCCGGCGCTGGTCATGGCATTCTTGCTGCGGTTCTTCATCGAGTGGTGCCTGGCGCTGGCGGCCTTCTGGATGACCCGGGTGAACGCCGTCAATCAGACCTACTTCGCAGCGATGCTCTTCCTCTCCGGACAAGTCGCGCCCGTGGCGCTCCTGCCGGGCTGGATCCAGACAACTGCGGCGATCCTACCGTTCCGCTGGATGATCGCCTTCCCGCTGGAACTGCTGCTCGGGCGGCTGACACCGATCCAGACGATGGAGGGATTTGCCATTCAGGGCGCGTGGATCGGGCTGGGGTGGATCTCGATGCGGATCGTCTGGCGCGCCGGGGTGCGAGCCTACGCGGCGGTGGGTGGATGACGATCCTGCGATTGCTGTGGATCTATCTCCGGGTCGGGGTGATGAACGAGTTGGCCTACCGGGTCAACTTCTTCGTCCGCCTTTTCCAATCGTTGCTCGAATTGGGGACGGCCCTGGCGGGGCTGGCCGTGGTTTTCTCCTACACCGACACCCTGGGTGGCTGGCGGCCAGACGAGATCTTGGCTCTGTTGGGGGTGTACTTCCTGGTGGGCGGGGTGATCAGCGTGGTGATCCAGCCCAGCATGGAGGGTTTCATCGAATCGGTCCGGGAGGGGACGCTCGACTTCACTCTGACCAAACCCGAGGATGCTCAGCTCCTGGTCAGCGTGCAGGCGGTGGACCTCTGGGGTTTCATCGATGTCCTGCTCGGGTCGGGTGTCTTGGTTGTGGCGCTCGCGCGGTTGGGCGAACGGGTTGGCGGGCTGGAGGCCGCCATGTTCGGTGCCATGTTGACGGCTGGTATTGGGATCGTTTATGCGTTCTGGCTGATCCTGGCGACATGTTCGTTCTGGTTCGTGCGGGTGGAGAACATCCTGGTGATCTTTCAGAGCATGTATCAAGCCGGGCGCTGGCCGGTGAGCCTGTATCCAGGCTGGTTACGCTATGGATTGACCTTCCTGGTGCCGGTGGCCTTCGCCACGACCGTGCCGGCCGAGGCCCTGACCGGCCGGCTGAACACCGAGACCATGCTTGGCGCGCTCGCCCTGGCGGCGGCCCTCCTCCTGGCCTCGCGCGCCTTCTGGCGGACGGGAATCCGGCACTACTCGGGCGCGTCGGCGTGACGGACGGCAGACGGTGGACGGCGGACGGTGGACGACGGACGACAGACGGGAATTGACGAGAGGCGGGAGCGTGTCAGTTCAACGCTCCCGCCTCTGCTATCAACATCGGGGAGATAGCAAGCGGGTCGACAGAGAAGGTAACTACTCCTCCGGGAGCGGCAGCGTCTGATCCGTCTGCATATCGATATAGTTCTCAAATCGCTCGGCGTCGGTTGTCATAGTCATGAGCCCCACCGCCTCGCCAGCCCGCGTCAGGGTGCCTTCTTTCGTCCCGTCTGGCTTGAAAACGAAGCGCACCTCGTAGCCGTTCTGTGAGTCGACGCCGATGACTGTCCCACCGACCGCGCGACCTTGCTCGTCAAACTGGTCAAGCAGGATGCTCACCTCGAAAGTGAGAGTGCCCAGGGAAGGATGGTCCCAGGTGACGGTCCCTTCCCCGGTTTGCGGGCCGAAGATCGGCACTTGCCCGGCTCCGGGGATGCTGAAAGCTCGCGCCTCGTGAACTGTGCCGTCGACACCTCCGGTCATGACCGCCTCGATATCCATGTGGGCTAAGGCGTCTTCCGGTTCGGGAGCGGCGTTGGCATACCAGCCGTTCTTCTGTGAGGCATTGAACGCATTGAGTACAATCGGTGGCGCGCCGTCGGCCTTGAGACGTTGAAGATAGAGAGCCGAGATCTGCTCTTCGAGCGCCGGGGATGCGTTCCAGAGTTGATAGTCCATCAGGGATTCGGCCGGAGTCTGCAGCTCCTGCAAGGGTTCCCACAGCAACTGATTCCAGCCGGATGCAGTGGCGAGGCGTGGATCGCCAACCGGCACCAGGGAGTCCATGGTGGCCACCAGACTCCCGGGATCGTTTTGCGCCATGGCGACCATCTCCATCGGGATCGTGCGCAGGTCCTTCTCTTCGAGGACCTGGGGGGTCACCGTCGTCCCGCCAACAGTCTGGAAGGTGACGCTGGGGTTAGCCGCGGCCGGGCATGCGCCGGCAGGCGCGGCAATTGCGCCGCTCGCTGGAAGCGGCGCCAGGAATTCTGTAGGGACATTCACGATCGGCAAGAACGGGCGATTGGCAGATGCGGCGAGCTTCGTGACACCTGCGGGCATCCATGACGCCGAGGATGTGTCTGGAGTCACAAGGGCCATTGAGGTGGTACCGTCCTCATAGTACTCGCGGACGGCCTCGAGGTCGTAGAGCAGGTTAGCCATCTGCGATGCCACGGCGAGATTCGCTTCATCCGTCTCCCCGGGAGGCTGGGTGGTTGTTGAGATTTTGGCGGTGGGTGGAATGTTGGGTGCGATCTCGTCGGTCGGGGGGGCCACCGGGGTCGGTGGCGAGGCGGGTGCTCCGCAGGCGGCGATCGTAAGAGCCAGTACGGCAAGCAGGGTGTGTGTTCTCAAGAGTCCTCCAGGTGGGATGTTGGCCAGTGCCTCGAAAATTGTATGGCCCACTCGGTCCTGCCGGCCCTAGTACGCTAGGGGTGGGGTAGGCAGTGAAGGAGAACAGGCCCATTTCCCTTCTCGCCTGCTGCCATCCGTCACAATCGGGACTGAGCGCGGCGTGGGACAATCGGGGACGGGGACATGGCAAGAGAATCCTCGGTCTCCCATCGTCGGTCTCCGGTCTTATCCTCGTCCGCCGTCCGCCCTGGGGTAGACTCGGTGCGCGCCCCTTCCAAGGCGCACGAGGAGACATCGACCTTGAATGTGCTCTTTATCGGCGGAACAGGCATCATCAGCACCGCCGTCAGCCGGCAAGCCGTCGCCGACGGGCTCGAGCTGTTTCTGCTCACTCGAGGGCTGCACCAGGCCGGTCTCCCCGGTAGTCATCGGCTGACCGCCGATGCCCACAGGCCGGAAGACGTCCGGGCCGCGCTCGCTGACCGGTTCTTCGATGTCGTCGTGGATTGGATCGCATACACGCCGCGTGACATCGAGCGAGACCTGTCCCTGTTCCGGGACCGGATCGGGCAATTCGTGTTCATCAGCTCGGCCTCGGCCTATCAGAAGCCTCCAGCGCACTACATCATCACCGAATCGACTCCGCTCTCGAATCCGTACTGGAAGTACTCGCGCGACAAGATCGCTTGTGAAGAGCGTCTGATGCAGGCCTATCAAGATGCCGGATTCCCGGTCACGATCGTCCGGCCTTCTTTGACGTATGAGAACCTCCTTCCCGTGGCCATTGGAGGCTGGGGCTCATACACGCTCGCCGATCGACTGAAGAAGGGTCGGCCAATCATTATCCATGGTGACGGCTCGTCGCTGTGGGTCGTCACGCATTCGGAGGATTTCGCGCGGGGGTTCCTGCCGCTGCTAGGGAACTCGCAGGCGATCGGCCAGGCCTACCACATCACCACGGACGAGGTCCTGACGTGGAATGAGATCTATCGGACCATCGCCGAGGCCTTGGGGGTGGAGGCGCAGGTCGTGCATATCTCCTCCGACTTCATCGTGCGCATGGCCCCGGACATGACGGGCACCCTGCTGGGCGACAAGGCCTGGAGCGTGGTCTTCGACAACAGCAAGATCAAGCGCCTCGCGCCGGACTTTCAAGCTGTCATCCCCTTCCGGGAGGGGATCAGGCGCACGCTGGCCTGGTTCGACGCCGATGAAGGCCGCCGGCGAGTGGAGGACGCGGTAAACGAGGAAATGGACCGGATCCTGGCGGCCTACGCGCGATCGGACGATTGACGGCGGACGACGGACGATTGACGACCGGAGACGGGGGACCGACGACGGGGGCCGGTTGATCACGTGGGCCTTTTCCAGTCCCCGGTCTCCGGTCTCCCGTCACTTGCCGTCCACCGTCCCCGGTCTGCCGTCCGCCATCAAGTCTAGCACCGCGCGCACACGCCAGCCTGTTACAATCGGCGCCTGAGCTTACCCATGAAATGGGTCACCGTCCGACTTCCGCGGCTGGAGATTCGATTGGGCCGGATCACGATTGCGCCGAGCTTCACGTGGCTGCTTGTCATCCCCGTCGGCCTTTGGCTGACCGTCACCCTCTACCTTCCGATCCTCGGGGGAACATTGAGCCAGGGCGAGCTCTGGGTCGCGACCTTGCTGATCGTTCTCGCAGCCGGCGTGTCGCTCGTGGCCCACGTCCTGGGACACGTTTATGGCTCGGGCCCCGGCGGGGGCAGCCTCCCGCCCGTCGTCGCCATCTTCCTGTTCGGCGATGCAGCACAGGCTTGGCCGGTAGCCGGGCCTCCCCGATCCGAAGCATTTGCCTCGATGGCCGCCCCGGTGGTCAATCTGGCGTTGGGCTTCTTGGCGTACGCAGTGTGGGATGCGCAGCTGAACGCGCTCCTCAACACGGTCACGCTGTTCGCGTCTGCATTCAACCTATGGTTGTTCGCAATCAATCTCACCCCAGCCTTCCCGCTGGATGGTGGGCGACTGGTCAAGGCGATCGGCCTCGAATTAGGTGCGACAACGTCTGGCGTTACCCGGGCGGTGCTGAGGATCGGATGGCTGATGGCGGGGGGCGTAACCTGCTGGGGGATCTATCTGATTCTCCAGCACTCGCGTTTCAGTTGGGCCACCGGCGGAGCCACCCTCGCCTATGTGCTCCTGGTCATCGCAGGGTTGTTGGTGTCTCCTGCCTTGGCTGGTCAGGAGCCGGCCCGGTCCCTCGGAGGCAAGCAACGACGTCTCCTCGAGACAGTGGTCGGCGGGCTCGTGATCGCGTTCCAGTTGGTTGCAGCCCTTGGATTATTGTTGACGAATGACGGGCTCGAAGCGCCCGGGGCGGCCCTTTCGGTAGAGCCGATGGTCCAAATCCCGGCCGAACGCCTTCACCCGAGTCGAGGCACGTTTATCCTGACGTCGGTTGTGGTCCAGACACCGATCACTGCTGGAGAGTGGGTTGTCGCAAAACTGAGCCCGGTAGTCAAGATCGTCCCCCCGGAGAGCATTGTCCCTGAGGACACCACCCCGCAGGAGCAGGCCAGAGAGGGCTACCAGATGCTCGATGAAAGCGAGACCACGGCGATCGTGGTTGGCTTGCGTCTGGCGGGTTATGAGGCCGACCTGGTCGGCAGGGGCGTCGAGGTGGTCGAGATCCTACCGGAGAGTCGGGCTGTCGGCATCCTGCGAACCGGCGATGTAATCCGTGAATTGAACGGGAATGAGATCCGCTTGCCCTCCGAACTTGTGGCCGAGGTCCAGGCTCAGACCGGGAATTCCCCTGTTCATCTGGTGCTGGAGCGAGATCAACGGCAGGTTGAGGTGGACGTGCCTCTCATCCCCGCGTCCGAACCAGGCGGTTCTCCGAAGATCGGGATCGTGATCCAGGTCGCCGGCTTTGACCTGGACCTGCCCTTTCCGGTTGAAATCGTTCCGGAGAAGATCGTCGGCGGGCCTTCGGCCGGGCTGATGTTCACCTTGACCGTCTACGATCTACTGTCTCCGGAGGACCTGACCGGAGGCAGGAAGATTGCCGGCACCGGGACGATCAGCCTGGATGGCAGCGTCGGGCCAATTGGTGGGGTCGAGCTGAAAGTCGCCGCGGCTGAAGCCGCCGGGGCGACCTACTTCCTGTGTCCCGTGGACAATTACGCCGATGCCAGTGCCGTGGCAGGTGGAATCCAGGTAGTCCAGATCGCGAGTGTTGACGAGGCGCTGGTATTCCTCCAGGGATTGCCCTCGGAGTGAGACGCTTCACTCCGACGGGTGGACGATGGTCGGCGGCAAGACCGGAGACCGGGGACCGGAGACGGGAGGCAAGTCTGCCGTCGGTCCTCCGTCTTCGGTCTCCGGTCTCCGGTCGTCAGTCGTCCATCGTCCGCCGTCAAGAATTTCACATTGGTAGCCGGATGGAGTCTTATGCCATGAGGAGATCATGCCGATGCGGGTGAGGGAATGGGGTGCCTTCGTTTTGCTTGGGTTGATCTGGGGCTCATCCTTTCTGTGGATCAAGATCGCCGTGGCGGAGATCGGGCCCTTCATGCTGGTCGCCCTCCGTCTGCTGTTCGGGCTGCTGGGCCTCTCGGTCATCATGTTGTTCCGGCGGCAGGCCATCCCGCGCGAGCGTCGCACGCTCCTGGCATTCCTGGTGATGGGCGGGTTCAACACCGCCCTTCCGTTTACGCTCATCTCATGGGGTGAGACGCAAATCGACTCAGCTCTGGCGTCGATTCTCAACGGGACGGTGCCGCTGTTCACGATCGTGATCGCTCATTTCTGGCTGCAAGATGAGAAGATCAATCTGCCGCGGTCGGCCGGGCTGGTGGCCGGCTTCATCGGCGTCTTGATCCTGGTTGCGCGCGATCTCGATCCGGACCAACTTCTGCACGCAAGTCTGCTGGGGCAACTGGCGGTCTTGGCCGCGGCGGCATCGTACGCGTGGGCGGCCACCTTTGCCCGGCGTCATCTGCGCGGCCAGCCGCCGCTGGTCCAATCGTTGATGGTGGTGTTGTCGGCGGATGTACTGATGTGGGTAGCCACGCCGATTTTCGAACGGCCTGTGCAATTTCCAGCGCTCCCCATTACATGGCTGGCGCTGGCGTGGTTGGGATTGTTGGGATCTTGTACAGCCTACCTGCTGTATTTCTATCTGATCGAGACCTGGGGACCGACGCGCGCCACCCTGGTGACATACGTCTTCCCGGTGGTGGGCGTGCTCCTGGGCGTGGTCTTCTTAAACGAAGTTGCCGACTGGCGTCTCGTCCTGGGGTCGGCTTTGGTCGTCGGTGGGATCGGATTGGTCAATGTACGCGTGCGGCGGAGGCAGACTGTCGCGTCCGCGGCGGTGGATTGATTGCGGGCGCGCTCTTGGGCCGAGGTGACGGCGGACGACGGATGACTGACGACGGGGGATGGAGGACTGGCCTGTACCCCGTCGCCGGTCCCCGGTCTCCCGTCTCCCGTGTTCGGTCGTCTATCGTCTGTCGTCCGCCGTCATTCGTACGCCAACACCTCGCGCACGGTAAGCCGCATCGCGTTCCAGGCCGGGAGGAAACTCGCCAGCCGCGGTCCGGTAGGACTTGTGAATGCGGATCAGGTGGACGAGCGGCCGTCCATTGTTGCTGTGTGGTTCGTTCCCCATCTCAGAATTACTTCTCTCGGCGTTAGCATATGCGATATGTCTAACACCTGCAGCCTTATACCGTGGCGCGAGTAGCCACGGCCTTGGGTTTGGGAAAGCCCGCCCCATCCTGGCGGAGGGCGGCTATTGAGGGTTGCGCGTGGCCCACTTCACCCCGCGGATTTCTGCCCGGGGTTGCCGAGGCTGGCGCAAATGGGTCATGATCCAGGCTCGGCCGAAGGGGGCAAGGGAGCAGGAAGGGTCGGACGGCTTGGGGGTCTCATCCGATCCGGACCGGGCGGCATCCCAGGGTTCAGTCTACCCCCGAGGAGCGTCGTGCCGTCCATCATCCTCGGTCGGCGTTCAGGCCTGGCGGTCGGCGGCCACGGCCGGTAAACTGATAGCACGTCGACCGATTTACGGCCAGACCGCTGAGCACGGGATCTCACCCACGGATTTCTTGTCATGAACCGAGCCGGGGTTGTTCGACGCTTGCTCCTGCTCTCCACCCTGGTGAGCTGGCTGAGCCCATCATGCGGTGCCGCGTCTAACCTTCCATCGGCGACGCCGGCTGACGCCGTCGGCGCCTCGGCGATGGCGACTCCTACTGCGGTGAATTCGCCTGCATCCACGCGGTGGGCAGCCGGGACCGAAGCGGCGGGTCCGACTTCGGCCGCCCTGGCGACCGCCACAGCGTCGGCCCCCACACCCTGGGCTGCCGGGACCGAAGCCGCCGCTGCGACTTCGGCGTCCCTCACCGCCGCCGCGGGCATGACCCCAACACCCTGGGTTGCCGGGACAGAGGCGGCCGCCGCGACATCGGCGGCCCTGACAGCTGCTGCGGGGATGATCCCAACACCCTGGTTTGTCGGGACCGAAACCGCATCACAGACGGCTGAAGCAGGCCGGTGGGTCACCGTCGTGGGCAACTCAGTCACGTTCGAAAGTCCGGGATACTGGCATCCCACTCGAACTGCTCCGGCGGATGCCCTTTCCGATGCATGGGCCCTGGCGATCCCTGAGGCCGCATCCGCCACCATCAGCTTCGGCGGCGCAGGGCTGGAGCGCTTTCGTCCGCCGAGAGAACTCATCATCGTTGAAAGCCTCGTCACCATCGGAGGCAAACCGGGCTTCAAGTGGATCCGCCGGACCCAGGTCGGAGGGAGTGATGTCTTGTACGAGTACATGACTACCGGCCTCAACGACGAGGGAGTATTCGGCTTCAGCGTCCTCCTGCATGAGATGGACCCTTCCGTTGAGCTGCAGTTGGATCGATTGGCAGAGACGGTCGTGTTTGTGGAGGGACGGTGAGGGGGAACGCGAAACGCAAAACGCAAAACGTAAAACGTAAGATTGAAACGTGAAGTGCAAATCAGAGGACACAAGACACAGGACACAACACACAAGACGCAAGACACAAGACACAAGACACAAGACACAAGACACAAGACACAAGACACAAGACACAAGACACAAGACACAAGACACAAGACACAAGACACAAGACACAAGACCGAGTCTTCAAGCCTCAAGCTGCAAGTATCACGATTCAGTCCTTACGCTTTACGATTTACGCATTAGTTCTCACGTTTCAGTCTTCACGATCCAGGGCACGGGATCGTGGTAATCCAGGGAGTCGCGATGGGCGAAGCTGAGCGCGAGGAACCAAGGATGGCCGTAGTCAGCCTGTGGGCTGAGGATGTGATCGCTACCGCCCACTTCTATCGCGACGTCATCGGGCTGGAGCTGGCGGCGCAGCATGGCAACCGACCACACTTCGCTGTCGGAGGGGTCTACCTGGTTATCCTCCAAGGCCGTCCCCGCCCGGCGGAATCTGCCGAGCCATCTCGCTTTCCGTTGATCGCACTTGCGGTCGGCGGCTTTCAGGCAACAGTGGATCGACTTGGGGGCGCGGGCATCCGAATGCCGTGGGGGATTGAAGTAGACGCCGACTCTCGGTGGGTGATGTTCCACGATCCGGGCGGGAATCTCATTGAGATCGTCGATCCAGGCTGGGGAGGGGGACGAGAGGGCTGACTTTGCCTGCCCGAGGCGTAAGTTGATGCGCGTTGGCGGTGACGGCTATCTTGAGTGCCTCGCCTCATGCCTGGCCCGATCCGCCAGCACGATCGCGTTCTGAGCAGGATCGCGCAGCAGGTACCCATCTTCCGTCTCCTCGATCGGCGCGTCCGCCCGGCGGGCCCTGGTCAGCACCGCTTCGAGTTCGTCGTTCGTTGGCAAGACGAAGGTGAAGTAACGCAGCCCCAGCGAGCCGGCAGGCGGGGGCGGCGCGCCCTCGCCCACCCAGGTGTTGAAACCGATGTGGTGATGATAGCGACCGGCGGAGACCATCCCCATCCGGAAATCACGGGCGATCCCCATGTCGTCGAACCCGAGCAAGCTGTGGTAGAAGTCGCGTGTGGCATCCAGGTCGGACACGTACAGGTGAACGTGGCCTATCCGCGTCCCCCTGGGCATGGGCTGATCGAGCCGATCGTCCGGCGTGAGCAGTCGGAAGAGCATTTCGACGTCCAGCGGTTCACGGCCGTCGCTGAGCCTGCCGTCTGCCCTCCGGGTCTCGGCTTTGCCATCGGCGAAGCTCATCGTCCCGTCTTCGGGGGTGTCGGCATAGATCTCGATATTGTTGCCCTCGGGATCGTCGAGGTAGGTCGTCTTGGTCATGATGTGATCGGTCGGGTAGTTGACGTAGCGCGTCGAGAACAGCCGGGCGATGACGCGCGCCAATTCCCTTCGGTTGGGGAGCAGGATGGCAAAGTGGTACATCCCGGTCGTGCCGCGAGACCGCCGCGCCTGTCGGTTTTCGGTGAGCCGGAGTAGGTCAGCTTCTCCGACGCCAAGGCCGGCGCTGGCGCCTTCTCGCCAGTGAAGCTGAAGCCCGATAACTTGCTGATAGAACTCGAGCTCGCGGTCCAGGTCGCCCACCGTGTGGTGGACATGGCCCGGCCGCGTGTCGGGGTGGATTCTGAACTCCGTTCCAGATTCTGACTCAACCTGCGTGCCCATCCGCATGTCTCCTCTTACCTTGATCCGGTTACCCTTCGGCGAGATTGTAACAAATCAGCGCCCCCACCCTCTTCACTCGTACTTATGACCCGGTATCGAGCCGGCATCTTACGAACGGGGTCGAACTGCGCCCCGGCCCAACCAATCCAGGGCAGGCCGTCGATCCTGCCAGCGACCTGACCTCTTGCATTGTCTCCCGTCTGTTGTGAGAATTGACGATCGAATGGACACGACACTCTGGCATAGCCTGGAACTGGATCGGGTGTTCCGTGCGATCGACGCACGCCCCGAAGGGCTGTCGGCAGGCGAAGCCTCCGGCCGGCTGCTGCGTTTTGGCCGCAATGAAATCGCCCGGCGCAAGCCGGTTTCCCCGGTGCGGCTGTTCTTCAAGCAGTTCGCCAACTTCTTCGTGATGGTTCTGTTGTTCGCCGCCGGGCTGGCGTACGCGGTGAGTTACCTTCCCGGCGAGGGCGGGCGCCGGCTGACGGCTTTCTTCATCCTCGGCATTATCGCCCTCGGTGTACTGTTGAGCTTCTACGAGGAGTACCGCGCCCAGAAGGAGCTGGATGCGCTGGATAAGCTGCTGATCTCTAATGCCACCATCCTGCGGGATGGAACCCCTCGCCAATTGGATTCAGCCGAGGTCGTTCCCGGCGACATCCTCATTCTGTCGCATGGGCAGAAGGTTCCCGCCGACGCCAGGGTGATCGAGTCTCACAGCCTGCGCCTGGACGAGTCGGCTCTCACCGGGGAGAGCCTCGGC
>Ga0209641_10000216_pt1 | contig 49020 bp, 76 predicted proteins | sample RifCSP16_1_FD_184022 | JGI IMG/M metagenome (GOLD analysis project Ga0209641, IMG submission 184022) | Soil microbial communities from Rifle, Colorado - Rifle CSP2_sed 16_1 (SPAdes) (version 2) | ecosystem: Environmental > Terrestrial > Deep subsurface > Rock core/Sediment | place: Rifle... | reverse complement strand
TACCGGCAATGTCCGCAAGCCTTACATGGTCATCCGACTACGCCATGAAGGACAATATCAACATGATTGCAGGTTCAGATAATATGAACGGTTCCGCAGGTGTCTTCATTGGCACAATAGGCGAAGTAAAGCTCGAATCCGGCAAGAAATTATTAGGCTTAGGCGGAGCATCATTTCATGTCGGCGATACCTCAAGCCTCGTATTCACGGCAGTACCATTGACATTATTTGATGATGTAGTTCAGTTAGGTGTATCGGCAGACCTGAGTGATTTCAGGTTTAATGACCCGGAAGACTATCTATTTAGTATAGGATTCTCGGCAAGCGGATTGGTTGCGAAGCTCTGGAAATGACTTGATGCGGGGTGGCTGGAGTTGGCCCCAGTGCCAGTCTCATAAGCTGGAAAGACGTGGGTTCGAGTCCCACCCCCGCTACCAATAAGGGAAGTAAGTACGAGTTAGCCATAGGGCTAAATTTAGTAACAGGACTTAATATGAGGTCATATGCCATTAACATGGTTAGAGAAGCACTTGCTGGGTGGGATAATAAAGTATATCGCTAAACGAACACGGAGGAATCCAATTATGAAAAATGTAATAACTTCGACAATAGGCACAATAGGGGCAATAGTCAATGCGGCGTATCCATTGATTACAAATGGCGATATACCGCCGGAGACGATCATCATATCGGTGATCATGGCACTACTTGGCTTCTTTGCAAAGGACTTCACCAAAACCGGCACGGGGATGTAGGCCATGATAGACCGCTTCATAGAATACATCCCATTTCTTGCGATGACACATACGGGAGGGAGGCCGCACTTGAACTTCTCACGGATAGTAGAAGCGGTGATTATAGCGATAGTGGCAGGCGGCCTTTCTGCATACATCACCGTACAGAAGATAGAGTTGAAGTTGACATACTTAGAGCAAAAAGTTGATAAGATTTATACAGATGTATATGCGCCGAAATGGGAGAGACACTGAAGCCGATAACAGCCAAAGACCACGATTTACCAAAGTTACGCAGAGCAAACGAACCCGAGCCGACATCGGCGGAGAGTGATAAGATGACAGATGAGGAATATGTCAAAGCTATGACTGGATTAAAAGAGGTATGGGAACAACAGTTAAGTCCGGTAAGTTTGTCGCAAGCTGAGAAAATAGAACGTGACATACTTGACGAACTCTCCACGCTGAGGCAGAAAGTATTAGACATGGAGACGGCAAAAGCATTTCAAGTATCTATATTTGATAACCTCACTGAACGATTAGGTAAAGCTGAGGATTCACTACAGAAAACAGGTAAATTACTTGAGCGGATACTTGAGCTACAAGAAATGCACGGACGGGGTGGGAGATCGTGATATTGACTGAAAAAATAGACGAGATTGCCAAAGATTGCTCAACTCAAGGTTGGGATGGCTACGATGGCAAACCTATATCTCAGGGGACGGCAGAGTTGGCTAAGTTGATTGCAGGTATACTATCGTTGCGTTCTGATGACAAGTGGGATGCAGTCCCTTGTCCGGGCGGCGAGATAGATATCATAAACGAGGGAGAACGGAAATTGATAAGCGTAATCGAGTTTGACAGATGACAGCAATTGAATGGATTGAGCTTGCGCAGGATAGAATCAGGGATGCCAAAGTTACTGGCTACAGATGGAACAACATTGATAATATAGACAAAGCGTTGAAGTATCTGAATGAAGCGAAGGTGTTAATAATAGAGGAATCGTTAAAGACAACATGAGTGGAGGCATAACAGGATCAGATATGCTGACTTGGAATGACGTTAGATGGTTCAAGCCGGAAGAGTTCGATGACTCTCATGGTAAAAACCTTGGTAAGGACATGGATATGGAGACTGTCCACAGGTTAGACTCCCTTCGTGGCTGGATAGCCTGCCCGATTATTATCACGGCAGGTTACGACTCACAGGGACACTCTTCAGATTCATATCATTACAAGGGTAAGGCTGTTGATATTATCATCTGCTCGGACATGACCATGAGGGAGCAATGGCAATATATCAAGATAAGCGGCTTCAACGGTGTCGGTGTATATCCTGACTGGAAGTATAAAGACTTTAGGGGAGGCTGGCACTGTGACAGTAGGGATGTACCTCAACTCTGGCGTGAAGTCAGCAAGGGAGAATATTTCTACTTACTGCCATAAGGAGGGTTTAGATGTATAAAAAGAAGGCAAGTCCACCTAAAACATTGGGGATACAGTAAATGGACGTGACAGTAAAAATAAATGGCTTTTGTGCCTCTGGTGGCCATATCAATTTAACTGCTACAGTTGGTAGTAAGAGTAGGAATTTTACTTTGAATAAAAGTGATTTCCAGCTTGAACCAGAAGACTATGAGACTGCACTTGTTATTATACTCAGAAACTTTGTTAAAGAATCTGGTCTTACAAACTGGGCGCAGATTAAGACTGATATAGAAGGGAAAGTATTTAAACTTTAATGGCACAACCTTTACTTGGATATACTTATTTCCCAACTTTGTGGCCTGGGATTAATGCAGGCATTAGTAATCAGACCTCTGCATCTACATTAGATGCTACAGGTGAAAAAGCTGCAATAATCTTTAAAATACCTGCTGATGGAAATATTACTAAACTTGGTTTTAGAACATCAACAGTTACAACTGGTGATACTTTAAAGGTAGGTTTATATACAGTAGATGCTTCAGGAGACCCAACCGCTACTGCCTACAAGGGTATGGTAGCAGGGACTCAGGCCATATTAGCAACAGAGGATAATACTTACTTTAATGTGACTCTTGGTACTCAGGCAACAAGTGTAGTCAAGGATGACATAGTTGCATTGGTTATAGAATATGATTCTTATGTTGCCGGGAATATGGTCATAACAGGATTGGGGTCTACAAATACTGCATTCGTAGGTATCCCTTATGGGGACTTATATACAACATTATGGACTAAACAAAATAGTCTATTTTTTGCTACTATCGAGTATACCGGTGGCGTTTATTACCCCACATTGGGTATATTTCCGGTTGCTTCAGGAGGGGCAAGCAGTATTGCTTATAATGTAAACACAGCAACCTTTGATGAGTATGGTATCCACATAAATATACCTGTACCAGCAAGGGCTGTTGGAATATGGGTAATCCTTGCTGTAGCAGTAGGTGCAGATTTTGAAGCTATCCTCTATGAAGGAACTACTGCCTTAAAAACTATCACCCATGATGGAGATTATGCGGTAAGTACAATTGCAAGACCGTTTTTTCTTTTCTTTCCAACTACACAAGACTTAACAGCCAATACTGATTATTATATTGCTATCAGACCAACAACTGTAAATAGTGTAACTTTTTATTTCTTTACTGCTCCTTCAGTGGCAGCAGCCGCACAATTTCATGGTGGCGCTGGTGCTTATAGGGTCAAGAGATTAGACCAGGGTGCATGGACTACTTCTGAGACAACAATTATAGGCCAGATGGGAATTATACTTGATGCTTTTAGTGATGGTGTAGGCGGTGGCGGGATGCCTATTTTACGTGGTTCTGTGGTAGGAGGGTAGAATGTATTTAGGTGAGTATAGAATTGACGATTATGTAACTCTCATAGCCACTACTCATAGGTTTAGTTCTGGAGCAGTGTATGCGCCGACAGCTATTACATACAGGGTCTATGAGGACGCTACTGCTGTAGAGATAGTTGCAGACACTGCAATGACTAATTTCGATACTGAAACTGGGTTTTATCTTGATAGGATACAGTGTACGGCGGTGTTAGGTTATGAGGTAGGAAAAACTTACACGGCTTTAATTAAGGCTACCGTAGACAGTGTAGCGGCAATTACTGCTTATACTTGGAGAGTATTGACTCCTCCGGTTAATGTTACCCAGGTAGCTGGCACTGCTCAGACGGCGGGAGACCTTAAAGCAAGTATTACTACGGTTAATGATAAAACATCTCAGCTTAACTTTACAGCAGCGACTTATGTGATGGCAGATGTAACAGCTATATCCACTGATACAACAGCAGCAGATAGATTAGAGACAATGCTTGATGGTACTGGGGGTAACACTTTAACGGCAACTATTTCAGGAGATGTTTCAGGTAATGTAACTGGTTCAATAGGCAGTCTTGGTGCCACAGCAAAAACCGATGTCAATACAGAAGTAGATACAGCCCTTGCAGATATTAACCTTGACCATATAGCAGGCACGGCAACAGCCATTCCAGCAATCGTAGCAGGCACATACATTGATCAGATGATGGATGATGGTACAGCGGTATATGATAGGACTACTGACTCTCTGCAAGCTATAAGGGATAAGGAAACTGATATTGAAACCGATACTGCCGTAATAGGGGCAGCCGGAGCAGGTTTAACAGCAGTTGCTATAGGCATCGGAGGTATAGCATCTACTTCTTTTGCTGCCGGTGCGATGGATTTGGGTGCTACCGCCGCTGATTTCCCATCTGGTATAAAGAAAAATACTGCCCTTGCTAATTTTATGTTCTTGATGGTTGATTCCACTGATCACCTGACACCTAAAACAGGATTAACAATTACGGCAACAAGGTCTATTGACGGAGCGGCTTTCGGAGCATGTGCCAATGCCGCCGCTGAAGTAGCTTCTGGGATGTATAAGATAAGTTTAGCGGCTGCTGATTTAAACGGCGATGTAATTACATTAAGATTTACATCTGCCACTGCAGACGATAGATTAATCACAATAATAACGACAACGACATGAGGACAACATGATAATTGATTGGTCAAACATTTATACAGGTAAACAGGAGATGTATTACGGAGTAAATTCAGAGAAATCCTTTAATTGGATTATCTTACTCGTTACATCGGCATTTCCGTTTACTTATTATTTTAACAGAAATAGTAAATGGGGGAGGTCTTCGGCTAATGTTTAATAAGATATTAATTCAGATAGGATTAAAACTTCTTTTTTGGGGAGCATACAAGATATTACCACAAGCAAACATCGTCCCTGACAAGGTAATAACTTTTGCCCAAATCTTTTGCGATAAGTACGAAGCGGTCACTGATGTCAGCGGTGAATGGAAAAGACATCAGGCATATTCGGCACTTATCAAGAAATTTCCATTAGTTAAAAAAAGGGTTCTTGCTCTGGCAATAGAACTTGAAATAAACAAGAGGATGGATTGAAATGAAAATAGTTAATGAAGGCTTTGAAGGAATTGGTTATGAAGAATCCTGGACGGAAACCGTGTCTGGCGGTAACACCCTCGATGAGGATTCAACCACTATTGCTTGTCTCGGTGCACAAAGTCTAAAAGCGATAACTACTTCTGTAGCTGCACCATCCGCCTATGCAACAAGAACATTCGGCGATGTAAATGCAGTATATCTCAGAGCATGGGTTTATGTATCTGAAAACGGTTTAACCGTAGCTTCTGAAATAGCTAATATTCTCGATATTAGAAATTCCGCCGGAACAAGTGCGGCAAGGATTGAATTAAGAAATAATGCTGGAACTTTTCAGATGAGATTTATTTATTATTCGGATGGCGGTGAAGTAGCAACTGCCGGAGTAACAGTTGTTGTTAATACCTGGTATCTGATTGAATTTAGGTACGATACAAACATTATGTTATGGGGTTGGATATTGAATAATGTTGTTCAAAATAACGGTCACTTAACAGGTGCAGTCCTCACTCCAAACCGTCTCGTGGCAGGCATTGTCGGTTATACCGGTACTGCACAATCAACTGTTCATATAGATAGCATAGCAATAGATACCGATCAATATCCATCCCTTATTGACAGTTCAGACCCCATCATCCTTGAAGTGCCGAGTACAACGATATTATTTGCTTCAAGGATTTACATTAAGGAAATTCGGTGGGTTGGAGCAACAACTGCCGGACATACAACAGTTCTTCAAAATAGGAATGGTAGGACTTTATGGGCATCGGAGGCTGCCGGAGCCAATTTTGTTGACAGTTTTTTATATGAAGGATGGGTAGAGGGGCTTTCTATTCCTACCCTTGCTTCAGGGAAAGTATATATTCAAATAGGATAACAGGAGGGAATAAAAATGGCGAATGACCTTACTCAAGACCCCTTAATTATAGATACCGCAGCAGCAACGGTACTTTCTACTAACAATCTTTATATCAAATCAATTCGCTGGGTAGGCGCTACCACTGCTGGGCATACGGCAATTATCCATGATCAGGCAAGTAACGTAATATGGTCTTCAGTTGCATCGGGGGCTAATTATGTGGAGGCTGAAATCGTAGAGCAATGGGTAAATGGGTTGATCGTCCCGACACTTGCATCAGGGGTTTTATATATCCAGATTGGATAAGAACAGGGGGAATAAATGTCTATATTCAATAAGAAAGATAAAGTAAAGCCGGAGTCAAGCGAACCTAATTTAATTGACCAGTTAACGTTAAGAATAACGGCATTGGAAGATAAGTTTGCTCAGCATTCTCATGTCAGCCGGAATCCGATAGCTATAAAAGAAACGTCACCATATCCCGTTCTAAGAATTGAGGGGAAGGATAATAAGTCTTAATGCAAGAATGTACCGAACTACAGCAGATGCAGGCCATAGATGCAGGCATAATTGACAAGGATACGTTTTTTGAAGGCTTCTGGTCATTTAAGCCAACATGGATATTTCAGCAGTTTATCAATAGGCCGGAGAAAATTATCTGTCTTTTCAGCGGGAACCAGTATGGAAAAACCAGTACCGTAGCATATTCCTATGTCTTACGTATAATGGGTATGCACCCCATAGAGAAAAAGAATATGAGGCCGGATAATCCTATTCGGACGTATCGTTTCGCATCTGAATCGCTTCCCTCAGATTCGGAAGGAGGCGAAGTCAGGAATACTCAGTACCCTGAATTTATGAAATGGCTGCCGAAACATCTTATCAAAAAAGATATTACGGTAAGGCGTCCGGTAGTAGATATATACGACCCTCAAGGTGGGCCGGATATTCATATAGACTTTACTTCTTTTGGGCAGACTACTCAATCTCAGGCCGGCCAGAAAAGATGTTCAGTGTGGATTGATGAGGGCGCCTCTAAAGAATTCTATGAGGAACAACTTCCCCGCTTACTTGCTGCTGATGGAGACTTAATCTACACATTAACACCTGCTGAATATGTCGGGTTTGAATTTGACGAGTTCTTTGAGCAGGCTTCCTTTTATGTCAGAACGGAAGCAGTAAGAGATAGAATGAAGAAAAGATACAATAAAATTGTACCAGAAATAGAGACTCGTGATGGTAAAGATATTGCTGTTCTTATGGCAGCTACAGACGATAATCCGATATTAATCAAGAAAGATATAGATGCAATGTTTGATTTATTGGCAGATGAAGATACTATAGACATACGCCGGTACGGATTATTCAGGCAAGCATCTGGTCAGATATTTAAAGACTTCGATGTTCGTACTCACGTTATATCATCAAACCAGTATTTTCCCGAATGGGTTCCACATGGTTGGATGCACGCAAGGGCGATAGATTACCATGAGCATGTACCTTGGGCGTGTTTGTTTGCAACAATGAGTCAGCAAAATGAAGTATTTATTTACGATGAACTTAACCCATCGCCTGAAACAATGGTGACATTACAGATTGCGCATGTACTTGCAGGTAAAAGCAGGGATTACAAGTATTACTTGAACCTTATTGACCCATTGGCGGCAAAGAAACAGAGTAATACAGGGCTATCAACTATTGACGATTTAAACAGGATGTTTAGTCAATTCAGGAAAGAAGGCACATGTACCGGCGGTTATTGGCAATCGTGGGATACTAAATCTACAAGAGGCAGAGAAGAGATACGGAATCGTCTCAGGAACTCAAAACTATGTGGCAAGCCGTTTAATAATAGGGTAATAAAGGACGGCATAGCGACATATCTGCCAACATTATGGATACTGGATAATTGTCATAAGACAAAGGAATCGTTCAAAAACTGGCGGAAAGAGGAGTGGAATAGCAGAGAGGCACTATTGACAAAGGATGAGAAGGATAGACCACAGCAACGGTTCTCTCATTTCCCGATGGCAGTAGAAGCGTTATTTAAGCATCCGGCATTCTCTGCTGGCAGATATAAGGAACAACTTTTAAAGGATAGGGATACACAGCATAAACATTACTTCCAGAGGGAGGCGCATGGAAGATAAACAGTGTAGTATATGTGGCGATATTAAAGCTATATCTGCTTACTATGAAAGACATAGTAGCCTTGATGGATATAGGAATGAATGTAAGATATGTCTTAGCGAAAGAAGTAAAACAAGATACAAAAATAATTCTGAACATTCAAAACAAAAAGCCATGGAATGGTATATGAATAATAAAGCAATATCGCATCAACTCAGTAAGGAATGGGTTAAGGCAAATCCAGAGAAGAGAAAGGAAATTCAAAGAAAACATTATTCTGCGAACAAAGAAAATAAGAAGATATATCAAAGATTGTGGGCTAAGAATAATCCTGACAAAGTAAAGATAATAAAAGAAAAGGAGAGGAAAAAGCATATAGAAATATATAGGGAATACCATAAAAAGTTACATTGTAGGAGATATAAAACAGATAATAAATATAGATTAAACCATTTAATTAGAGGGGCAATTCATGCAAGTTTAAAAGGGAAAAAGGAAGGTAGACATTGGGAGGATATAGTTGGATATACCTTGAGTCAATTGATGGTACATTTAGAAAATAATTTCAAAGATGGAATGAACTGGGATAATCAAGGTAAATGGCATATAGACCATAAAAAACCAATATCATCATTTAAGTATCATTCATACGATGATGATGAATTTAGAAAATGTTGGACATTAACTAATCTTCAACCATTGTGGGCACATGATAACTTAACCAAACATGCCAAAATAATTGAGGTCAATAATGGATGACAAACACTTTTATGATATTAATATAGAAAATCACTTAGCATCTATTATTATTGATAATGAGTATAAGGCATCAAGTAACAATAAAGTTGTTGAAAATAACGACTTTGACGCCGCGATAGATATGTTAGAGTGCGTCAGAAGTGAAAAGTCGGTAGATTGGGTCAGTGACATATTTCTACCTGAATTTCCATCTATCCTTATGACTGCTGCCGGTGGTTGGGCGAACCAATATTTCAAGACCCGTGACTTTATCGAAGTGAAACTCGAAGGAGATAACCCTAAAGACATAGTGAAAGCGCGTGGCGCAAAGAAGTTAATCAATAAGACCTTGAATCAGAAAGATATATTTCATTACCATAAATACATCAGAGGGCGACTTATCAATGCCCTTGCCGGCCAGGTGTATGCGGTTTGCTGGTGGGATCAGGAAGTAAAGCAAGTCATTACCGGCTATCAGTCTTCATATAGTCAGGATGAAAATGGCAACCTCATTACTTCACCTAAACCTATTTATGGCGAGAAGATTGTAAAGGACAGATTCAATTACGAGATAATTGATCCCCGGAATGTCTTTACTACAAACGAGTATTCATACTCGATACAGGAGAAAAACGCTGTCATTATCAGGTCTGAGAAAACTTATGAGGATTTACTTGCAAAGGCAGATGCCAACAACTATATCAACCTTGATGTTGTCAAAGAGTTACTCAAAGGTAATGGTTCAGCACAGGAGACACAAACATCTCAGGAAACATATAACAAAGATGATAAGAAACAGAAAGATGGTAAACCCGTATCGAAACAGTTTGATGTATTGGAACGATTTGGTAAGATGTGGTGTAAGGTGACGGAACGTGACGAGAATGGCGATCCAATATCAGTCAAACCTGCATACGATACCTTGAACATGTTATCTGACGATGCGGTACTACTTGAAACTATTATAACATTTGCCGTAATCGGTACAACCAGAGTCATGGTACGTTTTCAGTTATGCCCTTACAAGGATGCAAAAGGGAATCATTATAGGCCGGTTATTAGAGGTTGGTGCTACATCCATCCTACAAAGGATAGCGGCTTATCAGATGGCAAGTATCTGAGAGAATTGCAGATTGCCTTAAATGATACATTCAACTTATCCAATGACAGAGTTAAACTTGCCACTATGCCGACATTGATAGGCCGTAAATATGCGATGGAAGATAATCAGACCATATACTTCGAGCCTGAGCATGTCATGGAAGTAGAAGACCCTGCATCTGATTTACGAGAACTCCTCATTAAGGACGATATAGGTGGGGCACTGAATCAGATAGCAATGATAAAGAACTCCATGCACCAGATTTCAGCTAAATTCCCTACGACTATGGGTGATGTGCCGGAGAACTCGTCTACCACAGCTACGGCAGTTGTAGGGGCTGATAACAGGGCAAACCTAAGAGATAACTTCACTGACCTTACATTTGAATACACATTCCTCATAGACTTATATCAGATGATACTCAATATGTCATATCAATACATGAGACCGGAAACGGCGTTACAGGTTATGGGTGAGGATGCCTATGAGTTCGACTCGGAAGCGGATTATTCTTATACACCATTGTCACAGAATATTGAAACAGATTACAATAAATACCGCAAAATTGCTTTGATTGACCAAATGCTTGGAAGAGTTTCCAATGTGCCGAATCCTCGCACGGCAGCTTTACTGAATTATTTGTTATCGAAAGCGTTTGACTTGCTGGGTGATAATTTCCCTGATTATAAAAATTATCTGCTGGATGAGAAGTATGTACCACCGGAGCAGGGAGGCTTAACATCGGGTAATCAGCCGACAGACATGAGGAATGCACCGACATCGAATCAATCCGGTATGCCTATGAGCAATATGGAACAGTACACGAGGGGGATGTAAATGCCAACACCGTTAGAAGACATTGCAGGGTTCCTATCAAAAACAGGTAAACGAGGCGCTCAGACCCTTGACATCTTAGGTAAGTACCACCCATTTGTCACTGCCGTATCATCTACGTTAGGATGGGAGTTATTAAAGGACGATATTCAGCGGCACGAGGAGCTTTTAGAGAAGATCTACAATGAGCAGGCTGACCCGCAGGAATTGGCGGAGTTCAGGTATTTAAAGTTAAGGTTAAGAAAAGTATCGGAAAGGGTAACTATTTACCTTGACAAAATGAAAGAAATCAAGTAGATATAAGTCAACGTTTCAAAATGAAACATATAGCAGATATAAATGATATACGGAAGGTGATAATAGATGCGTTGCGGCAACTGAAAGGACTTGAGACTAAACTTAAAGAAGTGTTAGATACCATAAAAGCCTAAGTTATAAGTAACACGTATTAACCAGAGGCCATATTGAGGGCAGAACCCTTGATATGGCCTTTTTTCGTTTCAATGGAGGATTCACATGGAAGATAACAACGCAACAAAGGGCATTGCGGGAGATGCTACCGTTACTGAACCTTCAGTAACCGATGAAGCGTTAACTGCCGCTCTTGAAGGCAAAGAGACTTCCGAACCAGAGGTCACTGCAAAGGCAGCAGAGGCCGAATCTGAAGGGCAGGATGAGCAGGGTGAAGATCACGCGGAGAAGACACGTCTTGGCCGGAAGGTTAAAAAGCTCGAAGATGTAATGGTCACAAAGGCAGAGTTTAGTCAGTTAATGAATAAACTCGATACCCTTATGGCTAAACCTGCCGAGCAGGTAAGCACTGACAAGGTAGAGATGCCGGAATATGTTACCACCCCTGATGATGTGGAAAAGGTCATCCAGGCACGTGAGCAACGTATGAGGACAGATCAGGAGACTTACCAGAAAGCCTATGTATCAACAATGGTATCTATGGGGAACGGTAACGAGCAACATGATGATGTGGTCAAAGAGATGATGACTAATTTCAATGTGCGCAGAACCGGCAACCCTCAGATAGATGCCGAACTTAATTATGCCAAAGCTCAGGCAGCAGTATTGTCAAGAGGAGCAACTAAGACAGTGCCGGTAAAAGGCGAGAAACCAGCAGCCGCAGGAGTTACTGTCGGAAATACGAATACGCAGCGTAAAGTGACGTTGCCGAAACTATCTGCCGAAGCGGAAAGTTTTGCGGCTTACATGATTCGCAATGGCATGTCAGAGGAAAGCATAGCGGAGGCACTTGCTGATAAATGAGAGAAGGGTCTCGTCATGTCAGGTATAGTCAGCGTCGTATCAGGGGTGAGAAGCGTACACTCCCCATGTACGGCGAAGGCGATGACGCAGGTAAATATTACCGTTGCTGGAATTGCGGTTTCATTTGCGATGCTGACAGGGATGTAACAGGTGATGGAGACGGCAGGGCTTATACGGATTTTACCGTCACATCACAAGGATCAGCAGATATGTCAGACCCTGTAAACGGCTTTGTAGTCTTAGATGGCATAAACGAAGGACACGTTGCATTAAAAGAAATGGCAGATGGGACAACTGAAGTTATTACCCATAACTTCAAGGTTCAGGGTAATGGGTGCCCCAATTGCCATTCGCAAAATTATAAATGATGGAGGTGATATAAAATGGGATTTAAGATAATTCACGGAAGTCAGCAGAAACTATGGGTTCCTGTACTATATCTGGATACTCTTTATGTTGGTCAGATTGTACAGTGTCAAGGCAATGAAGGCGCAACTCCATTCGGTGCTGCATCAGGTGCAGTAGATACTACAGGTAAAAGTATGCCATTTGGCGTAGTAGTCGGTACAAATAACAAAAATCCGTTATTTAATGCTACATACAATACTCAGTACATTACCGATGCCACTCCACTTGCCGCAACTACGGAGTTCACGGGCGTAGAAGGGCCGTGGAGTAAGGGCGAGCAAAGGGCAATGGTTGAAGTAGAGCTTATTACTCCTGAGACAATACTTAGGGGACAGATATTCAACAGTACCTTTGGTACGGCTATGACAGTTGGTACGGTAACTACTGGTGATACTAATGGCGTATCTTGTACAACCGGGACATTGGTTGCAAGCACTGCAAATCAGGCGACATTAAGTTTCAGGTCAGGTGCAAACAAGGGTGCATACAGAATACTCGATAACACATCAGCTACTGCTCAAACATGGGATACCCCTACATACGCAGCAGTAGCAGTAGGTGACACCTGTGTCAAAGCTCCACTCAGATGTATTGGGCCGTCTTATGCAGATTTCGATTCAGAATCCATGTTTATAGATGCCGCAGCTACCTATGGCACAAATTACCTGGTACTTGATGTAATCAGGCTTGATTTAAGCGTAGCCGGACAGGAGTATGTAGATTTCAAATTTAACATAGACCACTTTGCTCAGGCGAGAGCGTAAAGGGAGGTGATATAAAATGGCGGACGTAACTACATCGTCTCAATTACAGAGACTACTCGATAAACGACTTCGTGAAGTCGCCGATTTCGATAAGTTGTATAAAGATTTAAACCCGATGATACCGACACTATTCAGGATGCTGGATTCAGATGCGGCATTTGAGGAGTTCTATTCAGTCGGGTCCTTACCAGACCATCAGAGGTTCACTGGCAAGATTCCGTTTGTTAACAGGAATCCAGGGTATCACATCAAAATTGAGCCTTACGAATATGCTCTCGGTCGTCAGTTGGAGCGAAAGTTCCTCGATGACAAGAAATATGGCGTATTCGATGATGAGGCCGTATCTCTGATAAACTCTGCCGGTCGAACAATGGAGAAAGAAGCTGCAGGAGTATTTACCGGAGCGTTTTCTACAGCGTTTCAGTATCAGAATAATGAGGAAGGTATTGCACTTTGCGGGTCTCATAAAACAAAGTCAGGGACTTCTACAGCGTCAGGGTTCTCAAACTCTGGCACATCGGCAATGAATAAAACATCAGTGGCGGCAACGAGGATACTGATGAGGCAGTTTAGGAACGATGTCTCGGAACGTATTGAGATGTCTGATAACTTTGCACTGATCCCCCCTGATGCACTTGCGGATGCAGCCTATGAGCTTGTCAATACCCCTAAAGGTATGGACTCCGCTGAAGGTAATGTCAATCCACAGTATAAGAGATACAAGGTTATCCCTTATGCAAGACTGGATGATTCAGATACAAATAACTGGTTTATGGTTAACATGGATTTAATGAAAAAGGCACTGGTCTTTATCAGCAGGATTAAACCTGAGACAAGGACACAGATAGATTTTCATACCCTTGTCACCATGATTTCCAGTTACATGCGGTTTGCTGTAGGAACTACGGAGTGGCGTTGGATTTATGGACACAACGTAACTTAATTTAACCCTCCTGCCGGCGGGGTAGAAATATCCCGCTGGCAGGTAACTATTTACTGGTTGGAGGTAAATAAATGTCTAATTTTAATCATGGAGTAAAATCGTTTGGTGTGCCTGTACTCCCAGGCATAGGAGGCAATGTATACACTGGCAATGTATATTTTGTCAGCAGCACAAGCACTACACGGTCAGATAGTCCATCGGCTGGCACAAAGGATGCGCCATTTGCATCAATTGATTATGCAGTAGGCAGGTGTACCGCAAGTAATGGCGATGTCATTATTGCTATGCCTGGACACATAGAGACTGTGGCTGTTAATGATGGTTTGGCGATAGATGTTGCAGGGATTACCTTTATCGGCGTTGGCAACGGGTCACTCAGGCCGACCATAAACGTTACTGTGACTACGGCAGACGTAGAAATATCCGCGGCCAATACGACCATGTGTAATTTCCTTATTACGGGTGGTGTTGACGTCATTACCGGAGTTATCAATATAGCTGCCGCAGACTGCACATTACTTAACATTGAGACACGGGATGTTACCGGTCAGGCTACAGACTTTATCGTAACCACCGCTGCTGCAGATAGGCTCAAGATAAGCGGCTGGATACATAACGGTGCTACCGCTGCCGGAGCGGATACCGCTCTTTCCATTGTCGGCGGAGATGGTATTGTCGTTGAGGACTTCTCTATTTTCGGTAATTTTGCAGTAGCGGCGATAGAGAATGTGACCACCGCAATGACCAATGCAACCATAGGCGGCGGGCCGGGTATTAACTATATTCAGAATGGTTTGGATTCCACTACACCTGTAGCCATTACTTTAGTAGCAACGTCTACCGGTCATGTCGGGCCGAATATCAATATCCGTATCGGACTGGATTCTACATCCAATACCATAAACATTACAGAGGCAGTTGTAGGTGCAGCTATGCAGATGTTCCTACCTATCAATATTTGTAACTTGGGTGGAGAAGTTGCTATGGCCACGAACATCGTTGCCAGCACGGATGCTTAGTAGTATGTAATTTATGTCAGGGGGTCTGTCTATGGCAGGCCCCTATATTAAACAGGAGGTTTTTTATGGCAACAGACAGTTTGGAGTTCTTCGGTAAGGTTGACAAAGACAAAGATGGCAATGTAGGCTCCCCATTTCCTGCATGGTATTTTGAGAGCAAGATAGATACCATGAAAGAGACTATACAGCAAAGGGAACGAGCATTGGAACGTGGAGATATACCGCCGGATTATATCTACCAGACAAGGGAAGATTTAAAACGTGACAGGGAGCGGTTGGACAGTATTGAATCATCTAAACCAAAGTTAAATGATTCTCAGTCTGATTCACTTGGTAAGGCATACAAGAACCTGTCAGAAGGTATCAGCGAATCCATGTTTACCCGTGACGATATGCAAAGAGGTTTTGCCGATGCGCATGAGGAAGCACGCAGGATGGTAAAGCCTTGCATTAAGGTTGACCCTGAACTTGCAAGGAAATGCGGGATAGATACAAAGGATGGCATGGTTAGCCGTAACGATGCGTCAGTTATCTTAAAGATTGTCGGTAAGTCGTTAGGTGAGGAAACCAATGTAGAACGACTCAGGAGAATTAAGTAATTGGATGGGTACACCTTACTTAGAGAGCTTAGAGTCTTATTGGGTGAGCCGTCAAACGGGTCATTCTTGGATGACAGGACTTCATATGATTGTCTGTATGAGGCGGCAAGAGAGTTATGTCAGAGAACAAGAGCGCTAACTGCAACTCAAACGATAACCACAGTTGCCGAGCAGACGACTTACAATCTCAATCCTGATTTCCTGTCGTTATATCTTACTGATGATGAGAATGATTATATCATAAAATATAATGACGGCTCATCCAATACATTTCTAAGGCATAGGGCTTATGACGCTATAATACTTGGCGATAATACTACATCTCAATCCGTCCCTGATCAGTTTACACTTGTAGACGCATCCGGCATATCTCAATTAACAGGCACAGCAACATCTACGGCAGCGGCATCTAATGGCGAGGCGACATTAACCGATACGGCAGCATCGTTCACCAATGTAGCCGCCGGTGATTATGTCCATAACTTAACTGATGGCAGTCATGGCGTAGTGGTATCAAAGACCTCTTCAACAGTCCTTGTGTGTGCATTATTCGATGGTACAAACAACGATTGGACATCGGCGGATTCGTATATCATCACATTTAATGGCAGGTTTGCTTTACTCCTTGACCCTCCTCCATCTACTGCAAGCCATACGATTACGGTACAATATATTCAAATGCCGACACCTGTATATTCACCTTACAAGGCGTACAGGTTCGCTCCTGATTACAAGGAAGCACTTGTCTACTATGCGGCATTTAAGTATAAGTACCGTGATCGTGAGCCTGATTTCGGCGATAGGTTATGGAAACATTTTGATGCAAGAGTTCGAGGTATTACCAGAGATACCAGACAGGCAAAAGTTCAAGGTGGATACAGGGTAAACTTTATTAAGCCTGCAAACCGTTCAGGAACGAGGAGATAATGTTGTGGCAGATAAAGAACGTAATCCCGTTCCCATACCATTAACCGGCAGATGGCGGACGAGTGTAGACGGCACGCAGCTATCTGAAGGCGATTTTCAGGTACTCACCAATATGCGTTATACCAATGCAGGCATAAGGTCTGTATCCGGTATGACGAAGATCAATACCACAGTTACTGCACTTAACTCATACCTATTATTCCGTGCAGGTCATCATTTCACAAAAGATGAGCCTACTGAATCCCATGTACTGATTCAGGCATGGGATAGCGGGGAGACGGCATCTAAAATATACCGTAACGATACAGCTATTCCATCTCAGGGCAACTTCAATTCTACGGCATTATATACAGAAAGCACAGGCGCAGGTATAGGTACATTTTCCAATGCTCCCGATGGATGCGTAGCCTATTGTAACGGCAAGGAGTCTTTAATCTGGGGTGGCGATGAATACCGTTGCGGGGCGTTCTTTAACTTTAATCCCGATAACTCGTTTGTATATAATTATTCCGAGGCGGTAAGTAATACGCTGCAATCTACAGGTAATACGGCATTACTTAAAAGAGTGTCGGCGACACTTGATAGCAATACCATGCTGCTGCTTCATTTCGATGGCAATTTCACGGATTCATCTCCCACTACTCCACATACGATAACCGGTAATGGCAGTATTGCCACAGATACAGGAACTAAGAAGTTTGGGACAGCTTCATGTAAATTCGCAACCGGGGGAGGACAATATTTAACTATACCAGATGATGTAGACTTTGTTTTGTCCGATGGTACATGGGCAATAGATATGTGGGTTTATTTTAGTGATGTTGGTACAACGCAAACCTTGTATTATCAACAAACAGACATCAATAATTGTATGGCCGTATACCTTACAGGAGGGGCTTTAGGTAATATAAGAATGGAGATAGTGGCCGCCACTGTTGTCGTTGTTGAGGTATATACGGCATATGAAATAACAATAAATCAATGGTATCATATTGAAGTTGTAGAAAATGGCGATAATTTTTATATATTTATAGATGGAATTCAGAGAGCATATACAAGTGATACAAGTAGAGCGGTTGATTATACCGGCTTAATCTATATAGGCAGAAACCCTAATCAGACAATTTATGACTTAGGTGTCACATCTAATGCCTGGCTTGATGAATTCCGTGTATCCAACAACGCACGACACACGGCAAACTTTCTGCCTCCACAGGGTGCATATGGTAATAATACCATTACGTATGTCTATATCGGCTCTACGAGGCCATTAGCAGGCATAAAGTTCTATATTAAAACCGCCAATGCCACAGCATCACCAGACGCCACAGTATCTTACTGGGATGGCACATCATGGACTACGGCAGGTAGTATTACAGATGGTACGGTATCATCTGGTAAGGCACTTGCAGTAACAGGTAGTCTGGCATTTACTTCAACGGTATCCACCGCAAAGCCTAAAATACTTTATAATATCGCCGCCTACTGGTATCTCGTAGCATGGACAAGTATAGACCAGAATGCGGAGATTTATTATACTACCCTTGACACCCCCATGCAGCCGATTGTAGATATATGGGATGGAATAAAAAGGCAGGCTTACGCCTTCTTTAAATATGTCGGTACTACTTATACAGACCATATCTTTAACATTATCGGGGATACATATATTGATGCTGATACGACTACGTATGTCGAGTTAGACTCTCTTGCGACATCGAGTTATGTATTAGCAGGATTCGCAGAGCCGATGATGGGGGTTCAATTACATCTTGTCCCTGGTCATGTGAACACTACCGCTAATACACTTGTTACGGTTTCGTATTGGAGCGGTTCGGCATGGGTATCAGTCGGCACAGTGGATGATGGCACAAAAGGTACATCTCAGAGCTTAAACAAAAGTGGCAATATTACATGGCAGGCTATTGCGAAGGGTACAGAGCAGACTACGACTATATCCACAAACGATACACCGCTGTACTACTATAAATTAGCTTTTAGTCAGGCATTATCGGCAGATGTGCAACTTTATTATGTCGGCGGCATACCGGCACAAAAACAAATATCTAATTATAAATTCCCGGTATCGTTTCACAACAGACTTTGGCTTTGTTCAGACCAGTCAGGGCAGAGAAATAAAATTACTCCATCAGGAACAAGTACCGTCAGTGTATTTAACGGTTCGGATACAGCAGATTTTTTCTTGGGTGACAACACGGATATTATTGCCGGTGGATCGCTTTATACAAGGTTCGGTTCATCGTTATACGAAAACCTGATATTGTGTAAGGAACAGGAAACATGGCTAATTGACGGCACATCCTTAAACACTTATGCACTGTATAAGATTTCAGACCAGTACGGTTGCGTGGCAAAGGATACGTTTAAGATCTGCAACATTGGCTTTGAGATTGCTCAGGGGATAAACAAACACGTGGCTATCTGGCAGGCCGCAGGAGCTATTGTTATATTCGATGGTTCAAGTGTTATGCCGATACATGTCGATATTGAAAACGTATTTGACCCTACGAGTTCAACCACAATAAACACGGCAAAGATACATAAATCAACAGCTTTCTATGATGAGGCAAAACGTGAGTATCATTGGTTATGGGCAAGTGGCAGCAATACAACGCTTAATAAGGAATATGTCTTTGACCTTATGCGTCGTAAATGGTTCGAGATTGACAGAAGTACGGGTGAATATCTTCAATTAGGTATCCCTGTCACAGATAGTAACGGTTACAAATACGTGTACGGCGCAATAGATACCGGATACTTGGAACGCTTAGAATATGGCACTACATTTGACGGCAATAATATCGTGTCGCAATTCCAGACACCTGACATACCTTTAGGCGGATGGAATAATGAGACCATGCTAAGAATTGTACGAATGATTGCTAAATCTAAGGCTACGACTGTAAATAGTATAGCAATGACACATTACGGCGATATGGCAAACACAGGTACGTCCATTGGGAGCTTTTCCGTTACTGATACAACTCATCGGGTGGTAAACAATATGAAGTCTATCAATACCGGCCCGCATACGTTCCATAGCTTCGCTTGCAGTATGACGACAAGTAATGAGAATGTAGGGTTTGAACCTATTGGGTTAGAGGTGTTTTGGAAACACGTCAGAGAGAAGATATTATAAGGAGGCATTATGGCAAACATAGCTGTGGATCCCTATTACTATTCAAGCAGAATGAGGGAATTGTCAGGTCAGAAGGAGCTTACTACAGGTAGAGGGTTAACTCAGCCTGAACTGGAAGCGATACTCAATGCTGAACTATCTGCAAGGTATACGGCAGAGCAGGGCAGGCGGCAGCAGAAGATGCAGGAGCGAGCATTAGACATACAGGAGCAGTCTGCTGAGGATCAGGCGGAAGCGGCTAAATTAAGCGGATATGCGCAGTTGGGCGTAGCAGGTGCATATGTGGGAAGTAAGGTTCCAGCGATAGCTGACTATGGCAAGAAAGCAGTTAATTGGGTAACGGGTGCAACACCGGCAGTTACCGCAACGGAAATGGCGGCAACTAAGGGAGCATTGGCAAGCACGGCGGCAATAGACCCTGCTACAGGTCTTATGACCACTGGTTATGGCGGCATGACTGGCCCCGCCCCAATTACGGCAGGTGGAGTTGCGTTAACGGGAGCTGCTGGTTATGCAGGCGGCAAAGCCGGAGAATATATCGTTAAGCAGACCCCGATAGAAGAAATAACCCCGTGGGGAGGCAAGAAGACTGAAAGCGTTATGGGAGGCATAGGCGGCGGAGCGGCGGCAGGAGCGGTGGCAGGTTCAATAATTCCAGGAGTTGGTAACGTTGTTGGAGCAGTTATTGGTGGCATTGTCGGTGGATTAAGTTCTCTATTTGGATGGTAGTAAGGAGGAATAATTATGGGAAACTTTGTTGAGGCATTGGGGCGGAGTCAGGCAATAACACAGGCCATTACAGGTATACAAGGGATACAGCAAAATGAGCTTGCTATACAAAATAGTAAAATGCAGCAGGCTATTAACGAACATACATACAAAAAGGCAATGGAAGCAGAAACAGAGGCCAACAGACTTGTTCCTATGGATCAGATATTAAATCAGTTAGAGCCAGAAGTTAAAGATTTCTGGATAAAATCATTACAACCGTATCTTAAAAATGGTGAAAGTGGTGGTCTTTACATACCGATGAAACACAGTGATCAGGTTAAAAATATCGTGCATGATGAAAATTTTAACATGCAAACTGATAAAATAACATTAGATGCTTTAATTAAAAAAGAAAAACTATTGCAGACTCAAAAAGCACAAATGTTACAACCAGATACAGAAGGAAAAGCACAAAAACAAGACAAGGATGCTATGGTAGCAATAGAGCAACAAATAACTGACATTCAGAAACGAAAGACAGAACTTGACCAGGCATTAGATGTATTCGGACGCAGGAAAAAGGAACGTGAAGACTTTACCTTGCAACAGGGAGAAAAAAGGTTCTCCGGTACAGGTACTGAAATTGCTACTGGAGGAGTGAAGCCAACAGAATTGCCATATAAAATAGGCGGGCGACATACATTCACAGGTAAGGATGGTAAATCCTACGAGGGAACATTCAAGGGGCTTACGAATACCAATGAGCCGATTTTTGAGAATGCAACGGAAATAAAAGGTAAGCCTGTGCAAACAGAACTTAATCCTTATCAGAAATTCTCAGCAGGACATCAATTAAGGAATGAAATAAAAGCCAATCCATATATTAAGGATTATCAGGATGTATCGCAGAAATATACAGTCATGCAGAGAGCATTAAAAGAGTCTCAGACAAGCAAGACACTGGTGGCAGTTGATCAGGCATTAATCACGCTCTTTAATAAAATGACAGACCCGACATCCGTAGTAAGAGAAAGCGAATATGCAAGAACACCTGAAGATATGGCTATATATAACAGGATTCAAGGTAAGATAGATAAATTAAGAACTGGCGGCGCAGGCATGACAGCCGATGAGCGTAATGCACTGGTTAGGATGGCGCAAAACTTCATGGAAGTTTATCAAGGCAATTACGACCAGACAATTACAGATTATGAGGAACTTGCAAATCAGTCAGGACTTGACCCTAAAGTTATTGGAATACCATATGAGAGGAAAAATAAACAAATTCAGGTAAAAGATAAATTGAAACAAAAATATGGGTTGGAATAATTATGGCAGAACAAGATTTTCAAAAATGGTATAAAAATTGGTCATCTAAATTAGGTCTTAATCCAAACCCTGATGATCCTCGACATCAATATGATTATCGTGCAGCTTATAAATCAGGCGCAATTCCTAATGAAAGTAATCATTGGCCATCAGAATTTAAAAAGGAAGGACATCCCAATAGGTTTGTGAATAGAATGGATACAATAACGGGTCAGTCAAGTCCAGATACTGCAAAAATAAAACGTAATATTGCAAAAATGATAGATGCTAATGCACCTGAATCAGATATTGATGCTTATGTGAAATCAGAAGGAATAACACCGCAACAATTACGGGATACAACGCAAGGCACACAAGAAACTAAGCCTGATAGTTTGGGCAAGAAAATATATCAGGGTGTCGTCAGTCCGGTGGTGGAAGCAGGTGGAGCTATAGCGGGTGGGATTGTAGGTTCAGGTGTTACCCCTATTGCTGGAACTGTTATCGGTGCAGGTTTAGGTTATGCAGGAGCAAGGAGACTTACTAAAGGCGGTGGAGTAATGTTGGGCTACGAAGAACCTGAAACGCCAACTGAAGCATTAACAGAATTTGCTAAAGATGTTCCTGTGGGGGCGGCTTATGAAATGGGTGGGCAAGTAATAGGTAAAATAGCTCAACCTATTGGTAAAGGTGCTAAATGGTTGGGCAGAAAAGCTGGTGAAACTGTAGGAATATTGGAAAAACCTGCATCTGTCGCAAAAACCGGAATCATGCCTGAACCCTCTAAAAGATTAGCGGGTAAAGTATACGATCAATTCACAGGAGAATCACGGGGGACGGTATTAACACAACCTCAAATTGAACATAATATTAAGGTAGCTAAAGAATTGCAAGGGCGAATACCAGGGCTTAAATTTACTCAAGGGCAATTAACCAATGATGCCTCGGCTATATCGTTAGAGCGTGCATTGGCTAAACATGGTGGGCAGGATTTAACACAGACACAAAGGGAAGTTGCTAACAAAGTATTGCGGAATTATTATGCTTCTAAAGTATCTGGCGCAGGTCAAGCCGGAGAATTTGCCAAACAGGTGAAGGTGACTCAAACTCATTTGGAAACAGCATCTAAAGAGGCAACGGATGCAGTGCAGTCTGAAGTAAATAGGCTATCTCAACACATGGATGAGCAAGTTATGGGGAAGACCATACACGGTACACTGTCAGCAGGTAAGCAGGCTGGTAGAGCTAAGGCTAAGGCATTGTATGATGCCATACCGGATGTGCAGGTAAAATCTGAAAACCTCGTACAGACCATAGATGATATTTACAAGGATTTTGATCCTATCGTAGAAAAAGGCACAAATATTCCAGGGTCTTTACTTAAAGGTCTTAGGAGTAAATTAGTTGTAAAGGAAACAGGTGGAACGATACTGGATGCTACTGGTAAGCCTATGCAGGGCGCAAGGGAGACAATCAAGCCTATCAGCTTTAGCGAATTACGGAAGCTACGTAGTCAGGTTATGGCAGAAGTAAGAACTGCACAAGGTTCTGCAACACCAAATGACCAATATGTCAGGCGGCTAAAAATGCTTCAGGATGGTATTGAAGATACCATAGATACATTATCTCAAAGAACTGATAAGGCTGGTGAATTATACCGGCAAGCATCATCATTTTATAAGGAATATGCGGGGAAATTCAAGCAGGGGACTGTAGCGGATGTATTGGCTAAGGGCAGGCGTGGAGAAGAAACCCGGATTGCTATGGCGAACATAGCAAGTGAGTTTGATTCACTTGATGGTATAGATGCCTTCAGGCGTGCTGTGGGAAACAATCAGACGGCGGCTACTGCCATGAAAGATTATTACAGTATAGATTTACTGAATAAGTCTAAAGACTCTTTAACGGGTGAAGTATCTGCCAAAAGAGCTATGGGGTGGCTTGCAAGAAATACCGGTAAACTGAAGAAATTAGGTATATATGATGAATTTAGCAATGTGGCTAAGATGAAGATAAAGGCTGATCAGAGTGTTAAATATTTAGATACCTACAATAAATCTGTGGCAGGTAAGATACTTAATGCCGACATTAATAATATGATAACTGAGGCTTTCAGTGGCAGTAAAAACTATGCTCAAAGTGCAGCTAAACTTATGGTATTGGCGAAGGGAAATAAAGCGGCTGAAGCTGGTTTAAAGAAGGCATTTGCGGATAATATTATTAAGCAATCAGAGACTACGGCAACGGACTTTTTCCAAATGGGCGGGGAAACTGTATCGGATATAGAATTCACACGATCACTTGCTAAGCTCACAAACCAGATAAGAAAATATGCACCGGCAATGAAGGTCATATATAGAGATGAACCGGAAAAAATTAAAGCATTAATGGATGTCTGGAAGGCTTACAACACGATAGGCAGGACTGCTAAATCACCTATTGGCGGCGGGTCTGATACGGCTGAATTATCTTTTAAAATAATAGATATTTTGGGAGGGGCTGCCCTACCTGGCAAATGGCAGATATTGCAAAAAGCAAGAAGCATAATAGATAGTCATGGTAAACATGGTGCTGAATTATTTTTACGTAGAGCCATGTTTGATCCTGATTATGCAATAGTGTTACAGAATATTGCTAAGGGTAAACCGTACAGTGTGAGTAATTTTGAAAGGCTCATAACTGGGGCATTGGTCACAATGGGAAATGATAACAAGGAGGCAAAATGAGATTCGCATTTCAATCTGTAGCAAAAGACGGGCGTGAGATATGGGTTTCCTAAAAGGTAATATACCGCACAATAAAGGAATTAAGGGAGTTATGGTTATATGGAATAAGGGAACTAAGGGAATTATGAAACCTAATAAAACTTCTATTAAAAAGGGAACGAGATTATCTCCTGCTACGGAATTCAAACAAAACGATATACCATGGAATAAAGGCATGCCTGTTTCTGCTGAAACAAAAGAAAAATTATCAATAGCGCTTAAAGGAAGATCTTCATGGAATCGTATTAATTTATCTGGGAAAAAAATAGGAAGATTAAACGTTATTGAATGTGTCGGATATCATAAAACAGAGAATAAAAAAGATAAAAGATTACATTATAAATGTATATGTTCTTGTGGTAATGAAATAATAGTATTAGGAACTAACTTAACAAATGGTGGTCAAGTTAGTTGTGGTTGTTTTAGTGCAGAACAAGCAAGAGATAGGTTGATTAAACCTCATGGAGAAGCATCTTTTAATTCACATTATTATAGATATAAAAGATGGGCAAAGAAAAGAAGTATTCAATTTTCCCTATCAATCACTGAATTTAAAGATATTATCATTAAGCCTTGTTATTATTGTGGTGATTTCCCTACAGAAAGAATAAGTAAAAGAAAGCACAATGGTTATTTTATTGGGCATGGCATTGATAGGGTTAATAATGATATTGGTTATACAATAAGTAATAGCGTATCTTGTTGTAAACATTGTAATATAGCAAAATCCACCCTAAGCATAGGTGATTTTCTTACGTTAATAAAAAATATATATAGTAAACATATTTTATCAAAAGGAGGAGAATAATGCGCCATATTTTTCAATCACATTTTAAGGATGGCCAAGGACGTGTAATTTCGGGAGCAACAGTTACTGTTTATCTTACTAATACGACAACGATTGCAACTATTTACAGTTCCTTAACAGGCGGCAGTCCTGTAACGAGTGTTACTACGGCAGCCGATGGATCATTCGCTTTCTACGTCTCGGATTCGGATTTCAGTCTTAATCAAAAGTTTAAGATCACCCTTACAAAGACTGATTTCGCCACGAAGTCTTACGACAATATCACTATCTTTGCACCTGTACCAACGGCCATATATTACGTGGATGCCAATGAAACAGATCAGGGAGCGGTTGGCAACGGCTATTCCCTCAAGGACATCATAGATGCGGCAGGGTCAAACAATGTGACGATAAAGTTCAGGAACAGTTCCGGCTCTGCTACGACATCGTATACATTGACAACATCGGAGACTATACCGGCTACTTGTGCCATAGAGTTAGAGCAGGGAGCTAAGATTGTTCAGGGTGGTACGGCCACACTTACTATCAACGGCCCTGTAGTTGGCAAACCGATGCACCAGTGGCTGAGTGGGTTTGCGGCGGATACAATAGTATTTAATGGAGGAATAATATGTCCTGAGTGGTTTGGAGCTAAAGGTGATGGGGATGGCATTGGAGGAGGAACAAACGACTATATAGCGCTGCAACTCGGATTAAATATAATCAATTTACGAGTAAACGCTACAACATTAAAATTTAATAAAAGAATATATAGATGTGACTCCAAACTCACTATGATTAGTAGTGAAACTGGAGGCAACAGGCACACTAATGTACGTATTATTGAGGGCAATGGGGTAATTATTGATTTTTCTGCGTCTGGGTTGACTGGAACTATTAGCCAGACGTTTAGGAATATTTTATTAAATATAGGAACAGAAGTTAATATATCAGACCCAGCAAGTCCTGAGTGCATTATAGAACAAGGGTTGCTAAAGGTGTCAGATTTGAAGATTATTGGGCCTGAAATACGTAGACCAGATACACCAGACGCAACTATTCCACTAACGGCTACTGTCGGTTTAAGATTACAACTTGCAAGTGATGTACAGCTAAATAATATAATAGTTACAGATTGCACCGCAGGATATGAAACTAAAGATAGCTTCCCAATTAATGCCAATAATGTGATTGCACGTAATTGTTGGATAGGTAGATATATCTTAGGTGGTAGCACTATTGCACAGTGGATTGGTTTTTCCGCCGTGCAGTGCGCATATGCAACTATATTGCAATCATCAACTATCAGTACATCGCCTATATATGGATATGCCGCATCTATATCAGACCAAACTTTTTCCGGTGATAGGGTTGAGGATTGTTGGTATGCTTATGTTATTTATCCCCATGATGCAGCAATAAGAAATATACGTATACTTGACACTTATGGTGAAGGCACTTTATATGATTTTGCCATTAGTGGTTTTGCCTTTAATATTGACTATATTGGAGCACCAGCATCAACACTAACAACCCCTACATCAGTAATAGTAGATAGGTTGTTTATGTTTCCAGGAAAAGCGGCTTTTAATGGTGCCTCTGGGTCATATAAGTTATTACGAGTCCCGTTGAGTCCTGATGCAAACCACGCCCATTGCAAATTAACATTACCTGGGTTAACTTCTGATATTTCAGGAACTTTTTTAAAGTCTATTATTGAATTGATAGGTAATGACACAGGTAATGCAGGGGTAATTAATATTACTGATAATAGTGGCAATAATGTAATGACTATAGACGCCTATAATCAGTATATTAGAACTAATAGGCTATATATAGACTCTGAGGGGAGTGGGATAACAGGAACAATATTATTAACCAATACTACAGAAGATGCGGGTGGTGGGGCCTCTACATTACCTACATCAGATGCAACACATGGGCCTTCTAATGCTGTTGGCGATGGGTGGGTTAAACTATTCGTTGGAACCCAAACTGTTTGGGTTCCATACTGGAATGATTAGTTAACTTAACACCCTTGTCAGCTATGGCGAAACATGATTTAATTTCTTGACAGGATTTCTCAGCAGGTGTAAAGTTACAGCATAACTCAACGGTAGAGGACGCTACCATCAACTTTAAACTTATACATAGCCCCCAAAGACAGCACGATACCCGTTGTGCCATACTGCGTCCTCAGTCGTCTTTTGGGGGCTTTTTATTATTTTAAGGGAGGGACAAATGTCTTTTAAAGCGATTTTAGATTCACCACGTCCGCTAAAGAGCGGGCTGGTAACAGTCACAATGACCTGCAAAAAATCAGATTTGCACAGTATAGTTGACCTTATGGGTTTAACGGTTACAGTTTACGGTGAAAACGAAGCGCAAATCACAGACGACAGGGCGGTATCCCTTGCACGTATCAGGAGCCTTGCCGAGCAGGTGGCGGAGGCTATTGACAAGGAGCTTCAGGCTAATGACGATAGCGAGGCAAAATGGACTACGGGTTTAATGACAGCAATGGAGTTTGAGAAGGAGAGTGGAAAATGATCGAACTATCAGAGCCGGAAACACCGGCATTTCTTAAAATGGGATTTTTCGGCAATACTGCAACAGGCAAGACCTTCACGGCGGCAAAGGTATTGTCACAGTTCATTAGGGATTTCTGTCCTGATAAACAGCTTTGTTTCTATGATACAGAACCTTCGGCGGGCTATATCAAGGACATGGTTTACGAGATTACCGGAAAGAAGCTTCTTGCCATTCACAGCCGGTCATTTTCAGACTTAGTGCAGTTCATGGACTTATGCAGGGACAAGGGACATGTGGCGTTAATTGACTCGATTACCCATCCGTGGCGGTCACTCGTTGAGGATTACCTCTCAGCGAAGCGTAGCAGGGTCGCAGGGGTCGGTGGCAATGCCGCTAATACAAAACTGTCCCTGAAGGACTGGGGGCCGTTAAAAGAGATGTGGGGCGTGTTCTCGTCTAAATTTGCATGGGATCCTATTCATGTCTGCATTGTCGGACGTGAAGGAGACGTATGGGAGTCTGAAGAAGACGAAGAAGGCCACTCAGAAATGAAAAAGACTGGCGTTAAGATGAAGACGGAGACCGAAACAGGATTTGAACCGTCCTTATTAATACAAATGAAATTGATTAATAGTCAACATTTGGCATATGTGGTCAAAGATAGGTTTAATGTACTCACTGGCAAAACTTCAGGCAATAACCCTGATATAGAATTCTTCATGCCTCATATTAAAAGGATCAACCTTGGCGGTCAAGGCTACACCGAAAACAAGCCGGAGCCGGTGTTCAAGAATACTTATGGATTAAGCCTTGAGACAATCAAGGTTCAGAGGGCAGCGATCTTAGAGACCATCAAGGATGATATGATGCTGTTATATCCGGGTATGACGGCAGATGACAAGACTGGCAGGATAAAATTAATGCGAAAGGCTTTCGGGACATCAAGCTGGACATCTTTGGAGGAGGATTACAAACAATTCCCGAAAGAAAAACTTGAGGCAGGGCTGGCAATAATCAAGGCTTTACAACCTAAAGAGGAGGAAACAGTATGTCAAGAAACATAGACGATATAGCAACCGGAGATTTTTCATTTCCCGAAGCTGGAAAGCATGGCTGTCGGTGTATGGGATGGAAAAAGGTGTTGGCAAAGAATTCAGGCAATAGCGGGATTGAACTCAGATGGGCTACCCATGACGGCGAGAGCAGCTTCACAGATACCCTGTGGCTGACCCCTAAAGCGATAGGAAGGCTTGCTTTGGTGGCAAAGAAGCTATGTTCAGGTGCAAGGGAGCTTGAACTGGACGATGACGATTCTAAGGCCATATGGCAGCTTGCAGAACTTATCGAGGAGACCATTGAGGGTGTCAATGCCATTGTGGAAATTGTAGCTTACAAGGAAACCTTTATACATGAGTCAGGTGACAAGATCGGGCAGAAGGAAACCAGGGATAAGAAGCGAGTGGCATTTGCCGGATATGAAAGAGATGAGGCAGAGGATATTTTTTAATGGAAGTTAAGTGCAATAAAACTGGGAAATATACAAATACCTGTAAGGAGTGTAAACATAGCATAGCTCATCAGGCAGATAAATGTACGAAGTGGGATAATTGCGGGATTATAAGTGTCCGGTGCTGTAACGTGAAATTTAACCTGAAATGCTGGGATAAAACTTAATCTAAAGGATGAACTATGAAAACGTATGTAGGCATAGATAACGGTGTTTCTGGAACCATCAGCATTTTGACAGAGCAGAGCGTGTATCATTTCGACACGCCCGTAAAGAAGGAGCAATCTTATACCAAGACAAAGCAGATGATTAGCCGGATAGACTATGTAGGTCTCAGGGATGGCCTTATGGGACGCTTAATGGGCAATTCTGGCGTCTTCTGCCTTCTGGAAAGGCCGATGGTTAACCCTGGACGGTTTAAGGCCACAGCGTCAGCTCTGAGAGCTTTGGAGGCTACTTTGATTGTACTGGAGCGGCTCAATATTCCCTTCCAATACATAGACTCAAAGGAGTGGCAACGGTACTTGTTGCCTAAAGGAATTGAGAAGGATGAGTTGAAGAAGGCTGCCCTTGATGTTGCGAAACGGCTGTTTCCACAGGTGCAGACTAAGGATGCAGATTCATTATTAATCGCTGAGTATGCAAGGAGGATGAGATTATGACTTGTAAATCATGCGGCAAAGAAATTGTATGGCTGAAGACGAAAAATGGTAAAAACATGCCTGTGAACGCTAACACAATACAGGGGAAAGAAACAATCTACGATCACAAGATTGGTCATATTAGCCACTTCAGCGATTGCAAGGATGCTGACAAGTTCAGGAAGTAGGAGGTTATAATTTTATCTTGACAAGATTATGGCTACCTGGTACATTGACGGGGTAATACTGGAAAACGTAAATACAGTATGATAAACCCATTAACCCTATCAAGAAATAGTCCTCGGAAGTCAGGTTGCGTTAACATCCTGAGACCCACAAAATCCCATTTTGTCGGTTTACGTCTTCCGGGGACTGTTTGTTTTTAGGAAGGGTATATCCATTCATGTCTTCACCGTCTCGTAGATGGGTTAAGGTTTGGCACGAAATTTTATCCGATCATAAATTTCAGGATTTATCGTTAGAACAACAAGCAAGATTCTATAATTTATTGGTATATATGTCTGTTCATGGGAATAAGGGAAACTTACAAATCAATCCTCCAGCACGATCTTTAATATCACTATTTCAATGTACTGATTTTGACCATTTATTGGTATGTTTAAAAACATTACCAAATATCAAAATTGAAACGCCATGTGATAACGCTCAACTTGGCGTTACATTTATAAACTGGTCAAAATATCAAATAGATTCAACCAGTTATGATAGGGTTCAAAGATACAGAGAAAAGCATAATGAAACGCTCCATGTAACGCCTATAGATAAGAGTAAGAATAAGAGTAAGAATAAGATAAGAAAAGAGAATACATTATATAGTCCGAACTCTGACGAGTTCCGACTTTCGGCTATTTTATTATCTTATATAAAAAACCGTGATACTACATTCAAGTCACCTGATCTACAGTCATGGTCAAAACATATTGATCTCATGATTCGAGTTGATGGACGATTAGTTGCCGAAATTGAAGACGTTATTAAACTTTGTCAACAGGATAAATTCTGGCAAAACAATATTTTATCAACGGACAAATTACGTAAACATTTCGGTCAATTAAAGCTGAAATTATTAAACAAAACTGCAACAACGGCCAACGATTTAGTAATGCAAGGGAAAATTCTACCATTATGAAAATATACGGTGATTATAAAATAGAACTGCAAGGCAGGACAGGGATTGAAGTAGCAACAACCTGTCCACAGTGTTCAGCAGTAAGAAAAAAGAAAAATAGTCGGTGTTTGTCAGTTAATACCGATAAAGGGGTATGGTATTGTCATCATTGTGGATGGGTTGGATCGTTAAAGTATGGGACGGAAAAACAACCGGAGAAACAACGGTATTATATTAAGCCGCAATATGCTGTCACTGGAAAACCATCGTCAAGCCTTTTTGAATGGTTTGGTAAACGCAAAATATCGAACGAAACAGTGCAAAGATATTCTATTTCTATACAGGAAGCATATATGCCTACTGTTGAAGGCAATATACCTTGCATTGCTTTTCCATATATCAAGGCTGGAGAAGTTGTAAATATTAAATACAGGTCAAAGCAGAAAGACTTTAGACAAATAGCCGGAGCAGAAAAAATACTATTTGGTATTGACGATATTAAAAATGAATCATGGGCAATTATTGTTGAAGGTGAAATTGATAAATTGTCTTTTGCGGAAGCTGGTATTTATAATGCTATATCTGTTCCAGATGGTGCGCCGCCTCCAGGATCAAAAAGCTCTGATATTAAATTTGAGTATCTTGAAAATTGTAAAGATTATCTGGATAAATTGGAGAAGATAATAATAGCAGTTGATAATGATCCTGCAGGGAAAACATTAGAACAGGAATTAATACGGCGATTAGGTATTGAAAGATGTTGGCGGGTTACATGGCCTGAAGAATGTAAAGATGCCAATGATATTTTATTGCATTATGACAAGGATGAGTTGCATAGATTAATTAATGAAGCAAGACCATACCCGCTTGAAGGTGTTATTGAGCCGGATGATGTTATATTTGATGTATTAGCATTGTATCAGCAAGGGGTTAAATTGGGGGTGTCAACAGGATGGATAGGGCTTGATAGACATTATACTGTAAGGCCAGGCGAAATGACTATAATTACGGGAGTGCCGTCTCATGGAAAATCGCAATTTCTTGATGCGATGATGGTTAATATAGCACTCGAAGAAGGATGGCGATTTGCCATTTGTAGTCCTGAGAATTTACCAGTTGAACGGCATATAGCAAAATTGATTGAGCAGTATTCAGGGTTTCCATTTCATGAAGGCTATAACATGAGGTTGCCCGCAGAAGAATTATCCAATTGCATGACATGGCTGAATAAATATTTCAAATTTATCGTACCCGAAGAAACCATGAGTATTGAGAAATTAATAGAAACAGCCAAAAAAGTTGTTAAGCGATATGGAATTACTGGACTTATTATTGACCCTTGGAATGAATTTGATCATACAAGGCCAAATGGAGTATCTGAAACAGAACACGTGTCAATATATCTTGGCAAGTTAAGAAGATTTGCACGAAACAATAAGGTTCATGTTTGGGTAGTAGCACATCCGCAAAAATTATATCGTAATGCTGATGGTTCATATCCAGTGCCTACTCCATACGAGATTAGCGGTTCAGCACATTTTAGAAATAAAGCCGATAACTGTTTAACTGTATGGCGAGATGAACAGGAATATAATCGGGATGTTAAGATTTTTGTACAGAAAATCAGGTTTAAGGAAATAGGTAAAACCGGAGAAGTTACACTGCAATATAATTCAGTGAATGGTAAATATAAAGATACGGGGGTATTAGCATGAAATATGATAGAAAAGCACACCCTTTAATTTATAAAGGGAGATTGTACAGAAGCACGTTAGAGGTTAAGTGGGCAGTGTTTTTTGATTATTTAGGATGGAAATTTGAATATGAACCTATGAGCTTCAATAATTGGATTCCTGATTTTGCATTATATGGGCATAATCAGATAATTTTGATTGAAGTAAAACCTATTTGTGAATTTGATAAAGAAGTTGCAGCAAAAATATTGACTGCATCAGGAGGTAAATATGAAATATTATTGTTGGGATTAAAACCTGATTGGGAAACTAATCGTTTAGGATGGCTTTATGAAAAAGACTGGGGCATGGGTTGGGATGAGGGTTGGATAAATGCAAATAAGAAATATGGTTTTTATCATTGTTCGGGTAGTTATAGAGACCGTATAACTGGTGAATATGATGGAGATAATCATTTGAGGACACCAATGCTGAATGAAATAGAATTATTATGGAATGAAGCATGTAATAAAGTTCAATGGTTAAAATAACGAGGAGGGTATCATGTCTGAGATAACTTTTATCGCAAGTTTACACAAGGTTCAAATTGACAGAGAGGGCGAGTCGAGGATCACGCTAACCATTCCGATGTCAGAACGGGAGGCGGTACTTGCTGTCAGTATGCTCACAGAGACGGCTTTGCGTGTTCTGGTAGCAGTTGACGGGGCTGGGAATACCGGAGGCAGGGCTGAGGGGTAAGACGGGTTAAAACGGCAAATAGGGGGCTTAAAATGGATTATATGGACTGGAAACAGGACAAGTTATACCAGAAATACCTGATATTGGGATATAAGGAATGGGAGTCTAAGGCACAGAAAACACTCAAGGGGACGCCGTATTTTGTGCAGAAAGGATTCATTGAGGGGAATACGATATTGTTTTTCATCACGGTGTATGTATATCTCCATGATGATGGCAAGATAGGGTATAGGCCTGAGATACAGTTTAGAACTAAGGACAAAAAATATATTGAAGTTATGGTCATCGAGGATAATGTCACCCCTACATGGCTGGAGAAATTCTGTATGAGGCTGTACCGGCAGATGGAATGTCTGCCGTATGGGAAAAAAGACTCTTGACAGACATGTAATATTTTGGTATAGTTCACATTGTGAAATCTATGGTAGGAAAATCACACACAATTAAACTACTAACCCATATGGGGGTTTTGGTGTCCGTCAGCAGTAATGCTATCGGGGGCGACTTACCACGCCTTTCACAACACCAAAATCCCCATATTTGTTTGTGGAGGGACAAAGATGCTTCGTGCCCATAAAATCAGACTATACCCTAACAATAAGCAAGAGACCCACTTATTGCAGTCTTGTGGTGTAGCTCGCTTTTCTTATAATTGGGCATTGGGTGAGTGGGGGCGGCAGTATAAAGAAGGCTTAAAACCGTCAGAGATGAGCCTACGGAAACAACTCAATGCCGTGAAAAGAGAGGAGTTCCCCTGGATGATGGATGTTTCCAAATGTGCGCCACAGGAAGCCATCATAAATCTCGGCATAGCCTTCAAAAACTTCTTTGCAGGACGGGCAAAGTATCCAAGATTCAAGAAGAAGGGGCGGAGAGATTCGTTTAAGCTGACCGTTGGACAGTTTGAGGTTAAGAATTTTAAAATCCGGATTCCCAAAATCGGATTGGTTAAGATGCGTGAAGCTCTTAGATTCTCAGGCCGTCCAGTAAGTGTAACAATCTCTCGTATAGCTGATGAGTGGTATGCCTCTATTGCTGTTGAGACCAATGATTTACCTGCCAAGTGCGAAAACCAAGCTGCGGTAGGAGTTGATCTCGGTATCAAGATGCTTGCCACGTTTTCAGATGACAGACAGAGTATAGAGGGTGCAAAAGCATTCAAAGTTTTATTGCCAAGGTTACGCCGCTTGTCTCGTTCTGTCAGTAGAAAAGTAAAAGGTTCGTGCAATAGAAAGAAAGCTGTTCTCAAACTGGCGAAACTCCATGCTCGCATTGCCAATGTTCGCAACGATAGTATCCACAAGCTCACAACCATGCTCACTTCCAGTTATGCGTGGATTGCTATTGAGGACTTGAATGTCAAAGGCATGATGAGTAATGGTAAGCTGGCACGGCATATTGCAGACGGCGCCTTTTCAGAAGTACGCCGCCAGTTGGAATACAAGGCCAAGATGAGAGAAAACCATGTGGCCGTTGTCAGTAGATGGTTTCCTTCATCGAAAACCTGTAACGTATGTGGGTGTATCAACAAATTCCTCACTCTTGCAGACAGGGAATGGACATGTTTAGGATGCGGAGCAGTTCACGACAGAGACAAAAATGCAGCAAAGAACATACTTGCCGTGAGTTGCACGGTGACGGCCTGTGGAGGGAACGGCGCTGGCTCCGGTCGAAAGACTGGAACGAAACTGTCCCCCGTGAAGCAGGAATATAGCAGCAAATCCACATTTAATCAGATTTGCGTAGGTCTATAGGAACGGTTGGCTCAGAAAGCAGTCCCGTAGCCGGACGAGGAGAACATTGACGGTATGGGTAGCGTCAGGGGCTATCAGGAGCAGGAAGGCAGGGAATATATAATGCTATTTAAGTCTACCATATCAGGTTACGAGGTTACATATTGCAATGTCACAGGGATTTATCAGGTGCTTGACGGGGAAGCTGTATTGAAGGAATCTAAGAGTTTTAATGTTATAGAGAAATATATAGAGACTGACGGTAGCAGCGAAAAGAAGGAGAAGAAGCAGAGGTTAGAGAAAAAAATGATATTTTACGGATATGGCAAATATGAAGAGGGAACAATCACCAGTATGGCAGAGGAAAGCAGGTATGGTTCAGGGTCTCAAGTATGGCTCATGATTGACGGCAAAAGACAGAAAGAACTATTAAGGGATTGCCTTGATTATAATAAGGAAAATTTGAATAAGATTGCTGAAATTAAGTTACTGGAGAAACAGAGAGAAATATTAGGTAAAAATATTACAACGATACATAATTCGCTAACCAAGGTCACATTGGCAATGTTGGTGCAAGAATGACCTGTCCTGTAGACAACGATAATAAGGATCAGGCATATATAGGCAAAAAGTCATGTGGATGTGTTGTCGCAATTACGACGGGTAGCAAAAAGGAGATGGCTAAGGATGTACGAGGATACCTTATGTCAGGGTATGACGTGGAATTGACAACCATAAAAGATGGGAAAAGTAGGCTGAAGAGATGTGTTCACGATAAGAAATAAGGTAGCGGGAGCGATGGTATCTAAGAACACTACGGATACCCTAAGACGCTGAAAGAATATCGGTAGATATACCGACGGTCGCCTCCCGCTAAGGAGAAAAATCATGACGACAGAAAACAAAGACACGGTAATAGAAGCGTTAATAGAACGGTTCGGAAAGCCTGTAATGTATGCGGGATATTGCATAATAGGAATGTCTGAAGCTCAGCAAAATACAGACCTTATTCGTGCCTCCTGTGAGAACATTTACCAGTCTGGATATTTGCAGGGTAAGTACGATGCGCTGGAGGAGTTCCTGAAGGCGTGTAAGGGAGAGAAAATATGAAAATCGGCGATAAAGTAAAATTAATTTATGACGGACGACCATTAACGAGGATTATACATGTATGAGTGTACACAAATATGACTGGTTCGGCTGGTTAATATTGACGGCATTTATATTTACCGGCCTTGGTTACGCCTGGCGATATGGACAGGAGCGAGGTATACAGGAGCGTAGTTACGAGGCCGCTGCTGAGGAGTTGTCGGCGGTAGTCAGAGAGGATATATGCAGATAATAAATGCTTGTAGTAACTGTAAGTGGTGGGATAAAGATTCAAGGTGTCAAGTATCCACATACGCCGGAGTAATGACAGAAGGTTCCTTTTGGTGTTTACATTACTCTAAGGGGGAAGTATAGAAATGAACGATAAAAATGAACACATACCTACATCAGAAATCAGACAAGATATTTTAGATACAGAAAACGAGATAATACAAATGACGAGGGAAAAGCAAGCGTTTGAATTATTAGGGGATAGAATATCTTTTATGAAAGCACATGCACGTCAGACTGGAATAAAAGAACGTCAGGAATTTATTTTAAGATTACAAGAGATATTGAAGTTAAGGGGAGAGAAATGAGGGAGTATATTTCGGAAGAAGGCAAGATATTCGAATTCTATAAAAAGATATATTCGGAGAAAACGATATATACTGAATATATTGAAATAAAGTATAACAGAAGATTAGAAAAATACGAGATAACTCATACAAGTAGTTGGTCTGATGGATCTGCTCAAGGACATGGTTATCTGGTTGGCATAGAGGAACTATTATCGCTCCAGAAGGCGGTTAGATGGGCAATAAAACATCATGAGGGAGTTGTACTATGAAAAAGCATATTTCAGAAGTAGAGATATGTGATGACACGAAACCTAATCATAGGTTTGGTAGTAGTTGTGAAAACTACCACAAAGACGATTTTTGCCTCCTCTGCGGCTATTTCATGGAGGGTGACAGGCTCTATCTTGAAATACACGGCTCTAACGGTGCGTTGAACCGTGTCAAGGATATAGATAGCAGTCAACCATATGTTTGTATGAAGTGTGCGGAGCAGTTTCGAGCGTTTCCACTTAAGAATTATCATGTACACCCCAACAAACTAACTGACTTTATCAAGGAGGGAAAGAAATGAAAATAGAATTAAACGAAGAATCAGCGTGGGCTGTAAGTATTATCGCTATTGGTTTGGCTACAGCGTTAACGGTGTCGTTATTACTTAGCTATTACCGCCTTAAAGTAGAAAAACTTACCGAGATAGTGAAGGCCGGAGCGAATCCTGTAGTTGTAAGATGTGCCTTATACCAGTCCTGTCCGGCAACAGGGCTAATAGTTGTGGAGAAACAGCCATGATTAATTTTCTGATAGGATTTTTCACCTGTGCAACAATAGCCTGTGCGCTGTTTGTGTATGTTAAGGTAGCGAATGCAGAAAGGAGGAAATATCCATGACAGATGAGCAAGAGCAAGTTAACAAGCGTCTCCATGAGATTGTTGGGTTATGTTGGCGTGGTAGTTTTATTGAGTTAGGATTTCAGAAGTATACTCGTACTGATTTTGTCAACACGTGGGAAGGCTTCGGTATCCTGTGGGAGTTTATGCGGAAACATGAACGGTGGGAGAAATTTGAAGCTGAGAACGGTGGTTATAGTTTACACAATGAAGGATATGTAGCTGTTAGTTTAATAGCTCCCAATATCCTTGCAAAAGCAGTGGTGGAGTTCTTTGAGGAGAAATAACATGATTAACCGGCTTTTATGCCTACTGTTTGGACACGGATTTGACGAGAAGGACAAATTCCATGCCTGTGTCTGTATCCCATCCCGACCAGCGGAGTTATGGTGGTGCAACAGGTGTAAGGTTTACTACAATGATGAGGAATAACAAAGGAGGATTTATGGAAAAAATAGATAGAAAATACCAAATATCAGCGGTTTCAGTAGAACACAGGCATTCTCACAGCGAGTTTGATTCCGTATTGTTTCTTGCTAAAGACAAGGCTTTAGTTCCAACTCTACAGTTTTACTATGGGGAATGTATTAGACAGGGAGCTGATAATAATCAATTGCTTGGCATCACTCTTCTAATAGAGCGTGTTCAAAGATGGCAATTAGAGAATGTGGATAAATTAAAGGTCGCTGATATAGATTTACCTGCGGGGAGATCTATTATAGAACCCAATAGGCAATAACAAACAGCGGGAGTGCTGGATATGAAAAAATGTAGAATTTGTAATGAAATTAAACCCCTAATGAAAGGAGAAAGTAATGAAAGAATTAGATTCAAATGCTGAAAATTTGAATGGAGGATAGAAAATGATTACTGAAGATGAGCTTGGTCACTTGCAGCACATGCTCGGAGTAGGCATCCATATCTCTAAACGGAATTGGGGCTATAGAAATTATTTTTGTGCATCCCCTGAACAAGAAAAAGAATTCTTGAATTTAATGCGGAATGGGTTTGTTCAGATCGGTAATAGATCTAATTTATATGTATATTATCATGCCACAGAATTGGGGTGTGTTGTCGTAGGATTAAACAAAAAGCAAACAAATAGAGCACTGCGGAGGCCATAATGTTAAAACACATAACAGTACCGATAATCATTGACGACCATGAGCTGGAGAAATGCGGTAAGTGTGAATTTTTAAACATATGGGGCGTTAGCGATTGTGTACTATTTAGTAAGCCTATAATTAATCATAACCGTTGCCAGCAATGTATGGAGGAGGCAAAATAATGGAAACAGTAACAATATCAAAAGAGGAATATGAAAAGTTATTGAAAAAAAGTAGAAAATTACGTGCTCTCGAAAATGGTGGTGTGGATAACTGGGAGTGGTATGATGAGTCTTTGACCAAATATTATGATGATGAGGAACGTAGGGAGAGTGAGGGTAAATGCCAAACATAGACAAGACATGCACGACATGTTCAAATAGACCATAAGAATGGAAATGGATTAGATAATCGTATGGAAAATTTAAGATTTACAGATTTATCACATAATTTGGCTAACAGACCCAAGAGAATTAACGGAACATCTGAATTTAAAGGTGTTTCTTATCATAAAATACATAAAAAATGGCAAGCAAGAGTAGGGCATAATGGGAAAGCATTTTTAGGTTATTTTGGCACTGAGGAAGCCGCTGCATTGGCATATAATCAAGCTGCTATAAAGATTTATGGTGAATTTGCTTATCTTAATCAAGTGGAAAGGAAAGATTAAAATGCGACAATGTATAAGTCATCATGTGTGTCAGTGCATACAGGCACGCCTCGACAGGATTGAGGCGGTATGGCAGATGTATAAGCATGCTACAAGTGACCGGATAATCCGTGACCTTTGGCAGACTATACGGAGGGAGGAGTAATTAATTATCTTGATTTGTTCTCAGGTATAGGTGGCTTCCATAAAGGTTTGATTAATGTAGGATTTCATTTTGATTGGTGTGGGTTCAGTGAAATCGATAAGTATGCCAGGCAGATATATCAAAAGCACTTTTCGGAAAGTGAGGATTTAGGAGATGTTAGAACAATTACAGTTGATAGACTGCCCCAAATTGACTTTATCACTTTCGGATTTCCTTGCCAAGATGTGTCTATTGCTGGAAAGCGAGGAGGTATCACAGCATCACGAAGTTGCTTATTTTTTGAAGCAATGCGAATCATTAGGGCTACAAGACCCCGTTATTTTATCTTTGAAAATGTCAAAGGTCTTTTCTCAAGCAACGAAGGACGGGACTGGCTTGCCGTCTTGCGAGAGGTTGCCGACTCTGGGTATGATGGTCAATGGCAATTACTTAATACAAGGTGGGTATTGCCCCAAAATAGAGAGCGTATATTCTTTGTTGGACATATTAGAGGACAAGGCAGACCAGAAATATTTCCTATCGGAGAAGGCATTACAGAGGTTCCAAAGAAGGGGAATGGGAAAGATATTGCAGGATGCTTAAACACAAAAAATCAGTCAGGGCAAGCTCAATTTGATGGAAGCACAACCTTGATTGCGGTGAATAATAACAGGGGTAATTTGTCCGAGTCAGATGTAATAAATAATCTTGACAGAAATTATCATAAAGGGATGGATAATTATGGTCAAAGGACTTTGATTCAGGTGGGAACCAAGCGAGGCAGGGATGTAGATGGACAACGAATATATGATGAAAATGGTATTTATTCGGCATTGAAGGGTATCGGGGAACCGAATTTAATCCAATCACAAAATAGGATTCGGCGTCTTACACCTCTTGAATGTGAGCGTCTTCAGGGCTTTCCTGAAAATTGGACTGATTCTGTTAGTGATAGTCAAAAATATAAATGTTTGGGCAATTCCGTAACTGTCCCGATAATAGAATTGATAGGCAAGAAATTAAAGGAATTACTGTGATGGCAGACACATATCTCAGGGGGCCTAAACGCAAGGTCACTCCGCTGGACTACGATGACAGGCGATGTGAGACTATGATCACGGTCAATGGCAAGCCAATGAGCATTGAGCAGTTTAGAGCACTCAAGGCCAAAGGCAAGAAGAAAAATCATGTCGGGATGGGCATATGGGTGACGAAGAAGGCATGATATCACAGGAACAAGCAGATCAAATATTAAACATGCTGGCTGAATTTGTCATAGAGCATTACCCTACATCAAACCAAATACTAAAGGATTATTATAGGCACATTGGCTTGCCGGCTGAGATTATACAAAGAATTAGGATAGATACTTGCAGATTTACCGACATCCCGGTTACGTCTGTCAGAATTAGTTTGTATGAGTATAGTAAGAGAATAGAGATGACTGATTCATTTTTAGAAGACAGGCGGTGCAGGACAAGCAGGGATAACCAGCCAAGGGAAACGTATAACCAGATTATTAACCGCAACGACTACCTGCGACCTATCAACCTTGGGCCTGAATGGTGGGGATTAGATTGCCAGTATCCACCAACAAATGAGCCTGTCAAGCTTCACCCCGACTATCCATTAATCGGCATTGAGTGGGAGCCGCAACTGACATTGCTCAATTATGCAGGCAAGGAAGTATATGTCCATATGTCCAAAAACCTTCAAACTAATATTGTTAACAACAATGAAAAGTGTGTCGTAATATTTTTATCCAACAAATACTCAGGCTACATTGACAAGGCCGTTGAGAACATCGAACTTAGAACCGACCCGGTTAAACTCGAAGATCTAAACACCGAGATACAGAAGTGTCAGAAGGTTATGGAGGATATAGTCAAGGACATCGCTAAAGTTGCCAGGCCAGTAGGAATATTCCTCCCGGCGTATCCTTGTACCAAACATGTTAATGTGTCGTTCAAGAATGTAAATAACAAATATGCTTCCATATGTCCCTTGAAGGGAGGCGATTATGGATTCAGGCATCACGTTAAGGTTCCTTACAACTTTATGGATTATAAATCCCTTCTCAATCCATGCGGCAACTTTGCTCCCCTGATAGAGCCAATTTTATTAGGGTACAGTTACACAGGGGAGGTATATACTTCCATGCGGGAGTTATTTTAAGCCCCTGACGTGTGAGGCCAGGGGCGGGGTGAAGTTATAAGGTAGGTTCTACTGTTGATAGTTTCATTTTAGCCTGAAGCTCCGGCCACCACCCTTCAACATAATGAAATTTATTCATCGCTTCTACCTCGTCCGGGAAGCCCAACGCAAGCCTTGCCCGATTATCCATATCTGCCCTGCAGATAGCCACTGCAAGGGCGGCCATGAAGTCACCAAGCATTCCGTATTGCCAGAAATATATAAACCGTTCACCTTTACTTATTTTCATTTCAATCCCTCCTGTATTATAATCTCACTCCAATAATCCAGCCTGCAAAGCCAATACTGTACAGCCCTTGTATTCTTAGCTATCCTTGCCATTACCAGCCGGTGCATGGCTAATTCCGCGTGTTCAGTAGCGGTCATCATAGTAACCCTTTATCGGCGAAGCTAACATAACTATTATCTCCGATAATTACATGATCTAATATTTTGATCCCTAAAATATCTCCGCCGGCCACAAGTCTTTTCGTTACCTCGATATCTTCAGGAGACGGATTAGCATCCCCCGAAGGGTGATTGTGACAGAGTATCAATGCTACCGCATTCTCAAGTATAGCTGCCTTAAAAACCTCTCTGGGATGCACTATTGAGGATGTGAGGCAGCCTACCGACACCGAGTGTATGAACTGCATCTTATTCTTGCCGTCCAGCCCAATAATGACAAATTCCTCCCTGTCGTGACCGCCGAAATATGCTTGCAAAGTATTTATGGCAAGATTATATATATCTTTCGATGATGTTATCCGATATCTGGTAATATTATCTCTACCACCATCCCGAACCAACATCAGCTTCATCCATGATATTTTCTGTTTATATTCCATCACTTCCCCCTTCCTGCGGCCAGGTACATTTCCAATGCCGCAATTACAAGATCCTTAATCTTTATATCTCTGAGGGCCGCCGTAACCTTTATGGCCTTAGCCAAGTCCGGCGGCAGGCCCTTGATAAATAGGTTTTTCATTTGGACACCTGATGTGCTTTCTTGTTGCTGATAAATGGCTTATCGTATTCCAATTCGTATGCTTCCATAAATTCAACTTGTGCGTCAAGTCGTGTGTTGCCATATACGCATAGCCCATATCCGTCACACTTCCAAGCATATGCAGTGCCATATGGTGTGTCACAAAATACTATTTCTGGCATTGGTAATATTCTTGTCATTTTCCACCCCCTTGTTCAGCCGGCTTAATTGCCAACTGTCTAAAGTATATCATATTAATATATATTGTCAAGTAAAATATATTATACATTATCTGCTACAATGTCAAATCTTTGACTACAACCTATTGTAATTGTTGCAATTTGTAACACTTGTCTATCCTATACCATTGTCAACCTGTAAACCTAATATTAGGTTTACGATAGTTTTGGTCGGATATAAGGGATTATATATTGAGTAGACATTGCTACATTATTGTAGGGATTCACCTGCCACATCCGGCATTACTTATATAGTTTACATAATCTGTACTGTTGATAAGTTATGGCAGTTATCCACAGGCAAGCCCTCATTTCCCTCCACCGTCCGGTCAGTGGAAAGATAAATGCCACCGGATACCCCTATATGTAGGGATTGCTTGCTCCTGGTACTGTGGAGACCGTACTTGCTACCATGATTCCCATCCTTTGCCCTCTACCTGGAGGGGTGGGGAGGGAGCGGGGACTGACCGACTCGGTTGATGTAATAATCTACTTTACACCGACACACTAAATGGTAATTAAGGTAAGATATTCATTTCCTCCATCTCATTTTTCAATGACCCTTAAAAACCTTGTATAGATGAGATGAGAGCGAACGATGTAAGTTGTTGATTCTAAAGGGGGTAGTTGATACCTGAATATAGCCACAGCTAAACTTGGTTAATCCCCAGTGATATTTGGGTATCTATTTTTGATATTTAGTGTATAATAATGGGTTAAAGGGAGGGTTATATTTATGGTTAAAAGGGTTATACATAAAAGTGAGGAGCGAGTAGATAGTGAGACTGGGGAGATAGTACGAACGGGGTATGCGATAATTGTTGATCGTTCGAAGGGTGATACAAATTTCGTGAAGGTGTTTAAGTGTTTTACGCAGAAGGTGCTGGATGATCTTGAGATTGAGAGTGGAAAGGCCAAGTTACTCTTCTGGTTTATAGATCAGGTACAAGGGATGAGAATAAATCAGGAGCCTGTTATTGTTGCTACGGTGGAGATGATAAGTGATGATTTAGGATGTGCTGAAATATCTGCACGGAAATGGTTAGCGGTGTTAATAGAGAAGGGATACGTTAAGAAATGCTTAACACCTAAAGGTAAGGTATTGCATAATATGTATATTATTAATCCGGGTTTTGTGATTAAGGGGAAATTATCTGACATTGAAAATGATTAACTTGTTTGACATTCTTTACATTCCATGATAAGGTTATTGCCATAATGGAGCGAATAGTGAAGCGAATGTTTAACATCAGGGATTTTCCCGATGAGTGGCGTATCCAGTTGAAGGTTGAGGCGGCTATTCAGGGTGTGACGATTGGTAAGTTACTGATAGAGATACTTGATTATTATTTCAGGAATCATAAGGATAAGGTAAAGGATACAAGTAGATGAAGTCATTATTTATTAAGAACGTCCCGTCTGAGTTAGGGAGAAGGTTAAAGGTGGCATCTATTGAGGGTGGGGTCAGTATGCGGGATATGGTGCTTGTGGCTGTAGAGGAATATTTGGATCGCATGGGTGGTATTATAGAAGTGAAAAAGCCGATAGTAGATAGTGATGCATTATCTTCGGATTCATTTATTAAAGCAAGAGAAATGATGAAAATAGGTGAATTAGTGCCTAATACGATTTTAATGTCAGAGGAGTTTAAACCGAAGAACATGCCGTTGCCATCTCCTTCAGTTATAAAATTAATACAGGAAAGAGACACAGGAAATATGCTTCCCGGTGGTATTGTGGACTCTCTGCCTACGGATCCAGTGATTGAAGTATCAGCGCCGGAAGATGAAACTAAAGCTCACGATGATACAGCACCGCTTAAAGTATATGCAATCCTTAAGGGACCGGACGGTGTTGATATAGAAGTTCCTATAGATAATTTTACCAGGATGGGGAATACCAGGAAGGGATTTAAAAGGACGTGGTAAGGTAGGAGTTGAAATTATGATAGATAGAAGTAAAATAATATGCTTTAGATGCAGTAATTGTTTGGAATCTGTAGATATACATGAAGAAGTTGACTTCTGGTGCTTATTAATGATGAGATATATCCATATTATTGTTAAGTGCAATAAATTTCAAATCAGAGATTAGAGATATGGTGAAATATGCCGAAATAAGAATAAATCGCGAAGCGTTCGCATATGATACTTTATTGCATATAAGATTAAGACAATTTCTTGAGGCTAACAGGGGTTGGTCTAAACAAGAAGATTTTAATACCCTTGAAACAATCATTCAATTTATATCGCCTGAAACATTTAAGCAATTCCTTATTGAGTTTGCTGAAAGCGATAAAGAGCAGGCCATGACAAAGCATGAAGCACAAGAATATTTAAAAGAAAAGGGTATATTAGTATCTATTGGGGGACAAGTAAAATGAGTATATCCATGATTGCTTATGTAAGGGTATCAACAGACAAGCAGGCCGAGGAAGGTATGTCAATTGCCGCTCAATCAGAACAGATAGCCAAATACGCTGCCTTATATGACCTTGAGATTATAGATACCATCATTGACGATGGATATAGTGCAAGTAACCTTGACAGGCCCGGACTGAAGCGTGTCTTTGCCATACTTGATGCCTCTATAGCTCAGGGTGTGATCATCACAAAGTTAGATAGGCTCACCCGAAGCGTATTTGACTTAGGCTATCTTCTTAAAAACTACATGGATAAATACAGGTTCATGTCAGTCTATGACAAGTTTGATACTGATACCGCCAGTGGCCGGATGATCCTATCCATCCTTACAACTGTATCCCAGTGGGAACGTGAAGTCATCTCAGAACGTACAAAGGCCGTCCTTGCCTACAAGAAGAGTAAGGGCGAACGAGTGGGTAATATTCCTTTTGGCTATAAATTGACTTCTGATGGTGTTCATCTTGAATATAACCCCCATGAGCAAAAAATAATCCGTGCAATTTCAAATTGGAGAGATGATGGTAAGACATTAGGTGGAATAGCAAAATCTTTGTCATTATGGGGATATGTAACAAGGAGAGGGAAACCATTTTCAACATCTGCCATTCACCGTATAATGAAAAATAAATACCCTGTACCATTTGAATAGCCAATATTTAAAGGAGTAACAATGAAGATTAAGATAAGATTGACAGAGCCGATGCTGGGTACAGTGCCTAAAGACCCTGAAGTTTACAAAAGTTATATTGAAACAAAAAAACCTGAAGGTGAGAATGAACAAGAATATTTGACAGTGGAGAAGATAGAAGAAAAGGGTTGGACAGGGTTTCATAAGGATGATAAGGGATTGTTTATTTATGATTACATGATACGTGGTTTCTTAAAGAATGCTGGGAATATCCTCAAGGAAGTTGTGGGCATTAAGAATATCAAGAGTAAGATTGATAATGTGGTATTTGTATTTCCTCGCAGGATATATCTTGGAAAAATTATACCAGACGGTGTAATTGAAAGACCGCTAAGGGCCATGACCATGCAGGGGCCGAGAGTTACACTGGCCCGATCTGAATATGTAGATGCTGGTGTAGAGATGGAGATAGAGATTAAGATAATACCAAACAAGGAGATTACGGAATCTGTCCTGATGTCATTGTTTGAATATGGTCAACTGTGTGGGTTAGGCCAATTCAGAAATGGCAGCTATGGCCGATTTGAAGTTATGTAAAGGTATGGTAGTGTATGGTCATGTTCAGTGAAGTCATGGTAGTGTATTGTGGCGTAAAGCGCTGTTGGGGTGTGGTTATGTTTTGTGATGTGAGGTTATGGTAATGTATGATGGAGTGAAGTGATGGTAAGGCATAGTTGAGTGATGTGAAGCAATGGTAATGTATAGTGCCATAACTTGAGTTGCATAGCAAAGTATAATGCTATACATAGGTCGGGTTCACCTATAATAGCCAATATAATACCTTGACAATCCAGTAAATCCCTGATATATGTTTCGAAGTGAAACGTTAACGTTAACCTTTGGATACATATTGGGAACCAAAACCGAACACAGTAATCCATTGACCATCGAAGAGAAGGCTGAAGCCATTGCCATGTATGTGGCTGGCTATAATCAGACTGACATTGGTAAGCGGTTTAATCGTCACCAGAATACCATATCACGTATCTTCGCCAAAGAAGACATCAAAGAACACATAACGTCTGCCCAAAAAGAGTTAACTATCCGGTGCTTAACTCCTGTCCTTGAAAATATAGGCTGGTTAGTCAGAAGCTATAGGGATGTAGCAAGAAGTCCTGACGGTAATCCCAAATTAGATAAAAATGGTCAGACGATCCCGATGCTCAATAAGGAACAGCTAAATCACGCATGGGATGCCCATAAAGAGATATTAAAAGCCGCCGGTATAACTCCATACCCTACCGACTCAAAGCTCGTCCAATACATATACCAGGATAACAGGCAGGTGTTTATGTCACCTGTCATGGCAGTGGCACTGAAGAAGTTTGGCGAATCCCTGAAGTTAACCAAAGACGAAGACGTGATTAATATTAACCCACAGGAGGCAACAAATGTTTAAAAAACTTATCTTAGCACTAATGTTGTTCGTATTCTTAGGCGTGTTCTCAGTACCGGCAATGTCCGCAAGCCTTACATGGTCATCCGACTACGCCATGAAGGACAATATCAACATGATTGCAGGTTCAGATAATATGAACGGTTCCGCAGGTGTCTTCATTGGCACAATAGGCGAAGTGAAGCTCGAATCCGGCAAGAAGTTATTAGGCTTAGGCGGAGTATCCTTTCATGTCGGAGATACCGGCAGCCTTGTATTCACAGCAGTTCCTTTAACATTATTCGATGATGTAGTTCAGCTTGGTGTATCCGCAGACTTGAGTGATTTCAGGTGGAATGACCCGGAAGATTATTTGTTCAGCGTAGGATTCTCGGCAAGCGGGTTGGTTACGAAGTTGTGGAAATAAGTATGGGTGAATTTACAGATATGTGTGAAGTGGTAGATATTCAGACAGAACGAGAAAAAAAACAACCTCATCTTAGTGGTGAGGCTCGATGTATGTTATGCCAACATAAATGGATAGCAGTAAAACCTATATACGATAATTTATTTTTGGAATGTCCTGAATGTCATAGTATGAAAGGCTTCATGGTTTATCCATGTGAACCGTCAGATGGGTCTTTATGGACTTGTAATTGTGGAAATGATTTGTTTCGTATAACGAATAAAGGTACACTATGTGCTAACTGTGGACAATATCAACAATTAGTATGAGTTAGTAGTAAGGCTAAATTTAGTCTGAATATAAATACAGGAGGTTATATGTTAACAACAGAAACTACAGGTTATGTAGGGGATGTAATTGATATGACGGGCTGCTATGACTACTGGCACGAACAGCGACCCTTTAATCCAATGCCAATTAATTATACCTTTTGTAGTCATACCACTGAGGATAAGGGGTTGAAAGCCTTGTCAATTATCAAGGTGCTCATAAAAAAGAGGTTGGTCAAAATAGATACGATAGAGCAGTTCGTTGACATTATGGATGAACTTGTAAAGATATTGTGAGGTCACATGCCGCTGACATGGTTAGAGAAGCAATTACTCGGTGGGATAATAAAGTATATCGCTAAACGAACACGGAGGAATCCAATTATGAAAAATGTAATAACTTCGACAATAGGCACAATAGGGGCAATAGTCAATGCGGCGT
>Ga0209641_10000215_pt1 | contig 49093 bp, 39 predicted proteins | sample RifCSP16_1_FD_184022 | JGI IMG/M metagenome (GOLD analysis project Ga0209641, IMG submission 184022) | Soil microbial communities from Rifle, Colorado - Rifle CSP2_sed 16_1 (SPAdes) (version 2) | ecosystem: Environmental > Terrestrial > Deep subsurface > Rock core/Sediment | place: Rifle... | reverse complement strand
AATGCCGGCCTGGTTTCGACGAGGCCTGCGCTTTGTGGCGCCGGCTGTCTTGGCTGGGTTGGTTGCGACCGAACTCGTGGGGACGGGAGAAACATTGAATCTACCGCTCGGCAATCACAGGTTGATTGCCGGCGCAGTTGCGGCGCTCGTTGCCTGGCGATCGCGGAACACCTGGCTCACCATCCTCGCCGGGATGGGGGCCTTGTGGCTCATGGGCCAGGTTATCGGCTAGGGGGAAGCAGGAGAGATTACCTCAGGCGATCCCTGGCGGTGGGAACGCCTCGACCGTGAGCCCAAGCAGCGGCCCGCTCAATTCCTTCCAGGCGTTGCGGACAGCCTTGTTGTCCCCCGCCACACCTCCCGCAAGGATCAATACTTCACCCACTTGCTCGCGCGAGATTTTGAGCTCTTCGCCGCTGAAGAGCCTGTCGAGCCGACCCAGCAGATGGACCAGCGTGGCGACCGCCAGCATCAGCGGGACCAGGACGGCCAGGCGGATTTCTCTCTCCTCGGCCGGCAGCGCGCACGCATACTCGGCCCCAAGGCACAGGTTGCGATAGGCGTAAGCGATCATCGGAGTCATCCGTTCATACGAATGGCCATCTTCGAACGGGAGATAGTCGGGAGGGATGTAGTAGCGACCCTCGAGGTGGTCCCGGAATACGTCCTTGACGATGTTGGTCAGCTGAAGCCCGGCGCCACAAGCCGTCTCCAACGTGCGCATGAAGAGCAGGCGTGTCCTTTCCAGGGTCGGCCGGTAGAGGCTGATCAGGCTTGTGATCAGTTCCCCGACAATGCCCGCCACGGAATAGCAGTAGTCGTCGAGGTCATTCAAACGCTGTAGGCGAAGATGGTTGAGGTCATCATGATTCGCGACCCAGGCCTGCATGCGTTGGATCACTCGCGCGACATGCGATCTGACCTCGGCGCTGTAGTTGGCCGGAAGCAAGCTGAGCTGGTCCAGGATGTACGGCGTGAGGATCAGCAGCTCCTGATGCTCGCTGTTGGGGAGGGGCAAATCGTCGCGGTATTGTGCGGCGAAACGCTCGGCAGCCGCCTGACTCGGATTCAGCATCAGCGCGTGGAGCTCCTTCAGGCCGGCGATCCGGCGCGCCTTCGGCCACTGGTAGGCATCCTCGATCGTGTCGGCGTTGCGAAGAAGCAGATAGCCGAGAGTCAACGCGTCGCGCAAGACACCCGGGAGCATGGGGATGTTGATGGCGAACGTCCGAGACGCTCCAAGCAGCAACTCATCCAGACGCACTCTGTCGATCGCTTCCGATGTCTCCGGCATAACCGCCCTCCAGAATAAAACCCGTACACACCATAACATAACCCCAGAACCGTGTTTGAGCAACGCCCAGGGCGTATTCTCCCGGCCCGGAACCCATCGGTCGGTCCAAGGCGGGCCCGTGATCCAGCCAGACCCGACATTCCTCAGGAACGCCTGGCTACTCTCGCAGGGAACTCGGCGAGTCGCCGATGATACAATCCACGCCGTGGTGGCTCAGAATCGGTTGACACCCTACGCCTGGCTCTCGATTGGGGCTGCCCTCCTAACTATGGCCATCAAGGGGGCGGCTTACCTGGTATCCGGGTCCGTGGGGCTATTGTCCGACGCCCTGGAATCGGGCGTGAACCTTGGCGCGGCTTTGATAGCACTGGCCGTGTTGGGCGTGGTCGAACGCCCCCCGGACGAAGACCACGCCTACGGTCATGGTAAGGCCGAGTACTTTTCGAGCGGGGTCGAGGGGACTCTCATCACGATTGCCGCGGCCACGATCGCCGTTACGGCTGTGCGGCGTCTGCTGGACCCTCAGCCTCTCTCCAACATCGGATTGGGGCTCGCCATCGCCACTTCGGCTTCGTTGATCAACCTAGCCACCGCCCGTATCCTTCTCTCGGGGGGCCGGCGGTATCGTTCGATCACATTGGAAGCCGATGCGCAGCACCTCATGACCGATGTATGGTCCTCGGCGGCCATCTTGGCCGGGATGGCTGTCGTCGCGGTGAGCGACTGGCAAATCCTGGATCCGCTCGTGGCGCTCGTCGTAGCGGGGCGCATCTCCTGGGTCGGGATCCATCTCGTACGCCGCTCTACCGAGGGCTTGATGGATACGGCGCTTCCTCAGCCCGTACTCAAGGCAATTACCTCAGTCCTGGACAGTCACGCTTCGAAAGGGGTCCGCTACCACGCCCTTCGCTCCCGCCAAGCGGGAGCCCGCTATTTCGTTTCCGTTCACATCCAGGTGCCGGGACGCTGGACCATACAGCGCGGCCACAACCTCCTGGAAGAGGTCGAGAGCGAAATCAGGCAGGCGGTCCAAAGCGTCACAGTCTTCACCCACATCGAACCGATCGAAGATCCACTCTCGTGGGAGGACGAACAACTCGATCGGGCCCAATCGGCTGAAACCGACATCGCTTGAGTCTGTCCCCCCTCATCGGCTCGGCCCGGCTCCAGTTCGGTATCCGTCGCAAGAGCAGAATTCAAAACCATAGCTCGGGTGAAAGGGCATTTCACTCCAGCCAGGCCTTTGAGATAGTCTCGCGCAGGGGCTACCGACTCGTCACGGCGTGGGAGTGCAGTAATGCGGGTGGCCCGGGTCATCTTTGCATTGGTTCGGCCTGATGGTGGGCAGCGGAGGAACTTCTGTCGGGACAGAGGTAGGCGGTACAGGGGTCGAGGTGAAGGAGGCAGGTGTGACGCTCGGGGGAATGTCACTTGGGGAGAACGTCGAAGACGGAGCAATCGTCAGTACGGGCAAGGTGGATGTCGAAGACGGAACTTGGGTCGGTGCGGGAGAGGTCGACGTCGGGATTGCACCCGTAGGCGCGGAGTCCGTTGGAGTTGAAGCATCCGTCTGCCCACCGGATACGATGCCCGTCGGGGGGACACTCTGGGTACCCGACTGGTAAACCAGCGTCGTGGTCGGCGTTGCGGTCGGCTTTATCTCCAGGACGGCTCCCAGGTTCTCCTTGCTTTGCAGAGCATCCATTGCCGCCAGCGTCCCGTAGACGGCGGTCTCGATTTGCTCCACAGCCATCGCCGTGCCCGCCGGCGGGGCGTTTTCAGTTGACAATGCATTCACGGTCGCCATCAGATCGTACCCGGTCGGCGTCGCTGAACTGGTCGACGGCTGTCCATTCAGGGCTTCCCAGGCGGCCCCGCCGGCCAGGGCCCAGGCCGCCAACGGCGATCCAACGAGAAGCACGATCCCCAGTGCGGCCGCGCTCAGGCGCCGTGATCGCCGGCGGCTTGTGGCGGAGGTGCCGTTCGAGCGGGCAAACGCCCCGGGCCTGATTCCGGGCAGGTGAAACCTTCGCTTCCACTCGCCAGCGGTCTTCAGCGTGTCCGTCAAAGCCATCTGCAGCGCGGCGTTGAAGGCCTCGATAGTGACAAACCTCTCCCGCGGATCCTTCGACAGTGCCCGGACAAGGAGCTCACTCATCTCTTGGGACAAACTGGGATTCAATGTGCGAGGATCCGGAAGAGGATCGTTGACGTGCATGATCGCCACGGCGATGGCACTCTCGGCTTCGTACGGCAGGCGCCCCGTCGCCAATTGGTAGGTCATGATCGCCAGCGAGTACTGGTCCGATCGACCGTCCACCGCGTCTCCGCGGCACTGCTCGGGCGACATGTAAGCCGGTGTGCCGATCACGGCCGAGCCGGTCAGGTTCGAGGTTGCATCGTCGATGTGGGCGAAGCTGAAGTCGGAGAGGAGGGCTTTGCCGTCGCTGTCCAGCAGCAAGTTGGATGGTTTCACATCCCTGTGGACGACGCCGGCTTTGTGGGCGAATTCGAGTGCGGATGAGATTTGACCGATCATCCGGGCGTATTCGTGCGGCGGCACCTGTCCCTGGCGCATGCGATCGGCCAGGGTGCCCGAGGCCATGAATGGCATGACGATGTAGGCCTGTCCGGCGACTTCCCCGAAGTCGAGGATTGGGACGATGTTCGGATGTTGGAGCTGTTGCAGGAGGCGGACTTCGCGTCTGAACCGCGCCTTGAAGGTGGGATCGCGGCCGACCTGTGGGGACAGCAGCTTCATGGCGACGACCTGGCCATTTCGCAGGTCGATTGCCCGGTGGACGGTGGACATGCCGCCGGCCCCGATCCACTCGAGGATGGCGTAGCTGCCCAGGGTTGGGCTATCAGCGTCAGTCATCGTCTCGGAGCCCTGCGCCGGCCCGCTCAGCCGAGAAGTCATCCTAAGAACCCCAAGGGGAGACACAGACCGAACACGGCGGCGCACCTCAAGATCAATCTGATTGTAAGCCCTGTCTCCGGCAGATCCGAGCCCTTCTCAGATCTGGCCCGTCCCCCAAACCCCCGTCGGGTGCCATGCAATTGACTTAGCTTTCGTCCCCGTAAAGCATCGTCACCGGACCCTCGGCGAAGCTGTTCAGGTTCGCACCGGCCGCCTTCATCTCTTCGCTCTTCATTCCTCGCTTGAGGGCTTCCGCATCGGCGAAGTGCATCTCAGCCATCATGTAGAAAGACTCGCCGCTCAGAGAGCGCGTGAAGCGCGTGATAACCGTTTTCTGCAGCCCCGGGACCTTCCGAACGAGGGGGATGTGGGCGTTGAAATAGGCCTCATCGAATACAGCCGGATCAGGTGGTTGTCGGTACAGCGCAACAAGCTTCATGGGAACTCCTGGCATCGAGGTAAGGAACCCGGCCGCCTATTTGCACAGGCGTTGGGCCATGTTCAATCAGCACATGGACCGCTGTGCCGCGCGATATGTTGAGAGTGCGAACGCTCTACAGCGGATCCGACTAAAGGAGCGGTTCAGATACATCGTTGGACGATGCAGGCCTGACGAACTCCTAGATCGGTTTGAAGGCCTCGAACGGTTGTTGGCAATTATTGCAGTAGTGGATCGAGCGACATGCGGTTGGCCCGAATCCGTTCTTGAGGACGGTGTCCAGGGAATGGCAGTAGGGGCATTCTACGGCCTGGGTGAGGGCGATCTCGACCTGGCCGCCGTGGAAAGGAGCCGGCGCCAGACCGAACGCTCTCAGTTGCTCCCGGCCATCGGGGGTGATGCGGTCCGTCGTCCAGGGTGGGCTGAGGACGATGACGACCTCAGCCGGATCCGCACCGAGGGCCCTCAGTCGCTCTTCAATTTCGCGCCTCATCACATGCAGCGCCGGACATCCGGCAAACGTCGGCGTCAGACTGACCCGCACGTGGCCTCCGCTGACCTCGATACCCTGGATCAATCCGAGGTCGACAACCGAGATGACCGGGATCTCGGGGTCGTGGACCTCTTCAAGGACTGACCAGACGTCTGCGGCCTCGATCGCGTGGCTCATTCCGAGTTCAGTCTACCATGCCGCCAATGGGTCGGCCCTGGCCACGGACTGTAGTTCGGTCAGGAGTGGTGCAAGGTGGTCCGTGTGCCCGCGGCGGTTTCCCATCACCGGCTCGCTTACATTCGGGGCGGCCAGTCCGGCCGCATCTAGCGCCGTACGTGTTTCGCTTTCCCAGGCTTGGCGGAGCTCTCCGCTGGCCGGAGCCAAACCGGCCTCCACCGCCTCGGCCTCGGCGTCGAGCGGTTCGAACAATCCCAGTGCATAGGGCCAAAGACTATCCAGGGCAAGCTGCATCCGCCGCTTGCTCTCCGCTGTCCCCTGGCCCAGACGGATGACCCAGGCCCGAGTGTGGCGGACGTGATAGGCTTCCTCCGTCCGGATCTTGGCGGCAGCCTGCGCCATTGACGGATATCCACTGGAGAGAAGGCTCTCCAAACGGGCTTTCTCGGCGACATCGAACAGATACTGCCGGAGCATGCTGAACGCCCAGTCTCCGTTGGGGAGTTCAACCAGGGGAACGCATCGAAAGTCAGCCACGTCGCGTTGGAAGACAAGCTGGTCCGGGTACGACTCCGGATCGGCGCCGACGAGGCTGGCGTGGACGGAATACCACACCGAGGCATGCCCCATCTCATCCAAGGCGATGTTGGTGAAAGCGATGTCCTCTTCCAGAATCGGGGCGTGTCCCGTCCACTCCGAGTCTCGGTGGGCGAGGATCAGTTCGTTGTCCGCCAGCGCCAACACGTATTCCGCCAGCGCCTGGAGAGCGTTGCTCATTGGGAGGTCCCCTTCTCCCGACGTTTCCTGGCCTTAATCGCTCTCATCAGGCTGTCGGTCCGATAGAAGGACGGCTGCCGGTAAAGCTTGCCTCGCGCCGGTTCGAACATGCTCTCCGCCTCCTGCGGGTCGTTGCGCAGGACCGATCGCGCGGCGCACACCCACCAGACAAGCCCGGGGCCATCGGGTTCGGTCAGGGTCGAGCGGGCCAGAGACAGTGCCTGGGTCGGGTTGGAGGCTTCGACCGTTCCCCGGTAAACATGCGTTCCGCGTTGCTCGCGTTTCTGAAAAGCCAGATACGGCTCGATTGTTCCCCGGGATGTGTCTTGTCGTTCCTCGCCGGATCCTTCTCCGGCAACAGCGGGACCAGCGTGGATCTCATCTGCGAGGACGACCCACAGCCCGCTGCATTCGGGACGCCGGACGAACACGTCCCGCGCGTTTTGCAGGGCCATCTCGGCATCGGGGGCGTGAACCGATCCGGCATTCTCAAAAGGGAGATCGGGGCGGTCTTGCTTGAAGACCTGGAACCGCGGCCACTGGGTATCGTCCAACGTCATGCCCCCTGAGCTTTGCCGGCCGCATAGGCACTGAGGGCCAGACGCACCCAGCTCCCATCGTCGTGGGCCTTGCGCCGTACCGAAAGACGTTCTGCGTTGCACGGGCCGTCCCCCCGCACGACCCGCCAGAACTCATCCCAATCGATCGGGCCATGCCGCCAGTGCCCGGTCGCGTTGTCCACGCGCAAATCCGGGTCGGGGAGGCTCAACCCAAGGACCATGATCTCAGGGACCATCTGATCGATGAAAGTCTGTCGCAGCTCGTCATTGGTTCTGGTCTTGATCCCCCAGCGTACCAATTGCGGGGTGTTCGGAGACTCATCATCGTGCGGACCAAACATCGTCAATGTCGGCCACCACCATCGATTGACGGCATCCTGAACCATCGCACGCTGTTGAGGTGTCCCGCTCGAAAGGAGGATAACCATTTCCTGACCTTGCTTCTTGTGGAAGCCTTCCTCGGCGCAGATTCTCGACATGGCCCTCGAATACGGGCCATAGGAGCACTTGACCAGCATGGTCTGGTTGAGGATCGCCGCGCCATCGACAAACCAACCGATGACACCCATGTCCGCCCAGCTGAGGGTCGGATAATTGAAGACGCTCGAGTACTTGGCCTTTCCCTGGTGGAGGGCCTCGATCATCTCTTCGCGGGTCGCGCCAAGAGTCTCGGCAGCGTGGTAGAGGTACTCGCCATGCCCGGCCTCGTCTTGTACCTTGGACAGGAGGACCAGCTTCCGCCGCAGGCTGGGTGCCCGGGTGATCCACTCGCCCTCGGGGAGCATGCCGACGATCTCGCTGTGTGCATGTTGGGAGATCATCCGGACCAATTGCTTGCGATATCCTTCGGGCATCCAATCTCCGGGCTCGATCTTCTCGCCGCGGGCGATCCTGGCCTCGAAATCTCGCAGTTGCTGTTCATCCGCCAACGACGTGTTTCCTGCCATGTTCGACTTTCCCTTCAACCCGCCCGACGGTTCGGATCTTCGTCTCGTTGGACCCCGGGGTGCGAATCCGGCAAGCTCCCACCCGGCCATTCTGGCCGATCATCTTCCGCCCAGCGTCGTCGGATCTCCTCGTAGTCAGGGCGGCGTTTCTCCATGAAGGATTGAACTCCTTCGCGGGTCTCAGGGCTGGTATTGTGGATCGCCAGCCATTCTCGCCCGTGGCCGATCGTCAGGTGCCAGCTCAAGTCGCGCCAAAAGTTGAGCTGCTGCTTGGTGTAACGAGTCTTCTCAGGAAATTTGTCGAGCAGCTTGCGGACCAGGTCATCTACGGCTTCGTCGAGCCTCGCGCGCGGCACGACATAGTTCACCAGCCCCCACTCCAAAGCCTGCGCGGCCGGAATCTCTTCGTTGAGGAACAGGATCTGCCGGGCGCGTCGGTCTCCAACGATGAGCGGGAGGAACTGCGTGGCCCCGGCCAGCGCCACGCTCCCGTGGCTCGTCCCGACTTGTCGGATGTAGATGTCGTCGGCGGCGACGGCCAGGTCGCAGCTCAAGTTGAATTCGTTTCCTCCGCCGACGACGATCCCGTTCAAGCGGGCGACCGTCGGTTTGCCCAAATTGCGCAATCGTTCGTGGCACTCGATGAAATCGCCCATCCACTTCCAGTAATCGCGTGGACGCTCGAGGAACTGCTCTTGTTCTTTGAGGTCGGCTCCGGTGCAGAAGGCTCGCTCACCTGTGCCGGTCAGGACGAGCACCCCGATGGAGTCGTCCCAACTGGCATCCTTCAGCGCCAGGCTCATTTCGCTGAGGACATCGTGGTTGACGGCGTTGAGGGCCTCTGGGCGGTCGATGGTGATCGTGGCCCGCCCGAAAGCCTTCTCGTAGCGGATGCAGGTAAACCCAAGCTCAGCTGGATCTGCGCCCTGGTAGATTCGCCTCGTCACAAGCAGGTCCTCCTCGGGATCGAATAACCGGCCGCAACATGTGTCGGGAAGACTCCACCGCCCGATCAACATGCGTTCGACTAATTCTATCCTCTTTCTCCGGGTATTTTGTGCGGGAGGGAAGCTGCGGACAGGCCGGTGCGCTGATCGCGCTCAGCCAGGCGTTTCAATAGCGGCGCCGTCCTGTAGCGCTCCTCGCCGAACCTGGCATACAGGTGCTCGATCACCTCGACCACCCGCGTGTGACCCAGTTCCTCTGCCCCCTCCAACGGGCCAACCGGATAGTCCGCCCCGAGCTTCATCGCCCGATCGATTGTGGTCGGATCCGCCACGCCCTCCGCTACAGCGAAGGCCGCCTCGTTGGCGATCATCCCGATGATCCTCGGCAGGATCAATCCGGGACTATCCTCGATCCATACCGGGTTGCGTCCGAGGTCGCCGAAGAAACCCTCAACGGCAATGCGCAGGTTGTCTGGGAGACCCGGGCTGGCGACGAGGGTCGTAATCACGCCTCGCCCGAAGAATAACCCATCGAAGCCGACGAGTCGTTCGGGGTGCTTCATCCAACTTGCAATCTCCCCCACGGTCGCGTCCGCAGCCTGGCACAACAAGGGGATGTCGGGCGCCAGGCCGCCATCGAACCTTCGGACGTGATCGCGCAGACCCTCTCCGCGTCCGGCGACGACTGCCGCCAGGCGCGGGATCTCGCCATGCGTCTCGCTCAGGGTATATCCCGCTTCGAGGATGGCCTCGGCCAGGCCGGGCGCCCACGACCCTTTCGAGAGCAAGACTAACCCCGATCGGCCGGCAGCGCGCACAGGAGCCTTCTCTTCTCGGTCTTCCATTGCCCGCGGATACACATAGAAACCGTTGCCGGTCTTGCGTCCGAGAGCATTCCGCAGAACCATCTGCTGCTGGATTCGGTGAGGCCGGTAGCGCGGCTCACCGAATGTCTGTTCATACATCGAGATTGTCGCCGCCAGGTTGATGTCGATGCCAATCAGGTCCATCAGCTCGAATGGCCCCATCCGGAAGCCGCAGCCGGCCCGGACGACCCGATCGATCTCGGAGTGCCCGGCGACACCTTCTCCGAGCAGGCGCAGTGCCTCGCCGTAGAACGGGCGGGCGACGCGGTTGACGATGAACCCCGGCGTGTCCTGCGTAACGACGGGCGTCTTCCCCAGCGCTTCCGCCAGATGGACTATCGTTGCCAGGGTCTGCGGCGAAGTCTGCGCCGCCTGCACGACTTCGACCAACGGCAGGACAGGCGCCGGATTGAAAAAGTGCATACCACCCACGCGCTCAGGTGAATCGCAGACGGAGGCGATCGCGGTGACCGAAAGTGTGCTTGTGTTCGTGGCCAGGACTGTCGGGGGAGGGCAGGACCGATCCAGCCCTCGAAACACCTTTTGCTTGAGGTCCAGGTTCTCGGGGACGGCCTCGATCACGACCGGCAAACCCTCAAGGTCTTTCAGTTGGGACACGACCGAGAAACGCTCGAGGGACGGATCCCGGTCCCCGCCGGACAGGTACTTAACCAGGTAAGCTCTGGCGCGCTCCAGCGCCAGCTCGTCGACATCGCACAATGTGGCGTGCATTCCGGCGCGCAGGGCCGTCAGGGCAATGCCAGCCCCCATGGTGCCGGCACCCAGAATGCCTACACGTGGATCGAGTGCGAGATCGTCGGAGCCCACGCGCTTTCCCTCACCTCACGCAGAAGCGGACGGCCCTGTCATGGTTAAGAAGCCCGATGGATCGGCCGACGCCCTCGATCAGCGCCCAACGGGAACGCCAGCATGGGCGTGAGGCTGGGCCGCCTTTTCCTTTGGATGTTGAGCAGTTTGAACCGCTTCCCTTCTCGCTTCCGCATACATTCTACATTGAGGGGAAGTGCAGAGGAGGGTGCCGGGTCCTATCCAATCGAACCGAGGCCCGCTGGCACACCTCTCGGTGGAAGGAAGGGGCTAGCGACGCTTGGTTGGGGGACGGAGTTGGATGAGATCCGCGCCGAAGAGCTCTGGTGGGACGTGGTAACCGACAGCCTTGAGCCGCGGCTCGAACATCGGCCGGCCCGTGCCGATAGGGGTTCAGAGCGCGGGGGAAACTGGTGCAGAGCTGCCCTGCAAGCCACGTCGTGCGGCCGGTCAGGCCTTCGCCGGGGCCTGCCAGGGGGTGAATTGGTTCAAGATCGAAGACCCAACGAACTCGCGCAAGATGGAGTTGTCGGGGATGAGCCCGGTGTCGAGCGGCACGAACCACTCGAGGAACGCCAGCAGACGCTTGGCCTCGACGTGCTCGAGTGTGCCGAAGGGGACCTGTCTCAGGAGAGGTTCGACGAGGGGGACGAGGGCCGAGCCTTCATAGACCAGGGCCGAGTTGAACATCACGTCGGCGTTCTCTTGAAACGGGAAGATGTAGCGCTTCTCGCCCCGGCGGACTGACTCCCATCGACGAATGGTCTCCTGGGCCGTGTATCCACGCTGAGTGGCATCCCGCACAATGCGCCGGAGCAAGCGAGTATCCGTCGTTGAGACACGATTGTAGCGATCGAGGTTGAGCTGGGTCAGCGCCGAGGCATAGATCCGAAAGGCGTGCTCGGCTGGAATCTCAGGCACCAGAGCCGGGTTCAAGCCATGGATCCCTTCGAGGATGATGATCTGGCCTGGCGCCAACTCGGCGAACTCTCCCTCCTCCTGCTTTCCACGAACGAAATCGTAGCGTGGGATGCGGACGCGTTCACCGCCGATGAACAGCCGCAGGTCACGATTGAGACGAACCACATCGAGTGCCGCCAAGGCCTCGTAGTCGTAATCGCCTTGTTCGTCCTTGGGCGTCTGTTCCCGGTCGACGAAGTAACTGTCGAGTTCGATCGGGAAGGGCGTCAACCCCAGGGTCATCAGCTGGATCGAGAGACGTTTCGAGAACGTCGTCTTGCCGGAGGCCGATGGTCCGGCAATCAGCACCACCCGCACTCGGTCGCGCCGTTCGGCGACCATCCTGGCCACCTCGGCGATACGACCCTCGTGAAGAGCTTCGGCGACCAGGACCAACTCGCGCGAACGCCCGGCGCCGATGGCATCGTTCAACGATCCGACGCTGGGGATCCCCAGCGTGTTGAGCCAATCACCGTACTCTCGGAACGTCGCCAGCAGCTTTGGGTACTCCGGCATGGGGAGGAGTGTGGTTGGGAGATGTCGCCGCGGGAAGCGCAGCGTGAAACCGCTGCCCGTCCTGGCTAGAGCAAACCACTTCAAGATGCCGCTGCTGGGGAGCATGTAGCCGTGATGATAGTCGCGAAACGAGCCCAACTGGTAGAGGACCAGGTGCGGCTTGCGACGATGTTGCAGCAGGCGGACTTTGTCGGCATAGTCCTTTTCAGAGAAGAAGGCGATCGCCTCTTCCAGGGGGACCTGGAGCTTGGCGAAGGGGAGGTCCTGCTCCACCAGCTCACGCATTCTCTCTTCGAGGCAGCGTATCTCCTCTTCACCGAAGGAATCGTATCGGTCGACCTGGCAAAAGTACCCTCCCGAAGCAACGGAGTGATCGACAGTCAGGCGAGCTTCAGGGAAGAGCTCCTCAAAAGCCGCCGCCAGCAGAAACGTCAGCGAGCGCCGGTAGATGCGCATACCGTCCGGCTCGCCCAGCGTGACCGGTCGAACCCGGGAATCTATCTCGATGGGATAGGTGAGCTCGCGCAGCTCGCCATTTACGATCGCGCCGACGACCGCCGCGGTCGGGGTATTCTCCCCCGCCAGGAATTCGGATAGCTGAGTATTTCGAGCCCCCTCCAGGACCTTCCCGCCGTTGAGATGGATCTGAACCGTCGGCCTGGGCGGGACAATTCGGATGCGCGATTCGGTTTGCCTTGCCATTTTCGACGTCCTTACTCGTGGATAGCCATTCTACCGCATGTTTCTCTGTGTTCTCCTCCCGGCGCGATCGTAGTCCCCTCGGCCGGATGCCGCACGGGCCTGGAGGGCGGGCCTGACTCCTGGGGCAGCCGGCGCAGGGAGCGGGAAGGTAGATGCTCGGACCGCCGTCCTCGGCGGCCATGACTACCCTACGCTGAGTACGGCGCCCTTGAAGAACACAAGGACAGGCAGAGAGCGGGTAAGGACCAGGGCGAGTACGTTTAGTCCTGAGCCGGCCTCGGCGGTAGGAGCCCCTCCGAGAAGAGGGGCCAAAGTTGGCACCCTTGTTGTTTCTTCCTCAGGTTTTCTTGAGGGTCGATGAGTACACTGAGAGTGTCGGCCGTGAAAAACAGGCCTCGGACACCCAGGGGCCCCGGGGCAGGCTATTCTCTTCTTGGTCGGAGCGCCCAGTCATTCCCAGGGGGACGGGCGCTCCCTCGCGTACCCGGACCGGATGGCGAGACCGGCCACAAAGCCAACGGGGGACAGGGCCTTCGACCCTGTCCCCCGCAAGTGACTCCGGCAGAACGAGCGTGCAGGTAAGGTCAGCCGCGGGGCGCCGGTCGCTCCATCTCGACCGGTCGGCAGCACAGTACCAGCTCCTTTGCCGCGCGGACCTCATCCAGGCGCCCGACCGGCGTCTTGTGCGGAGCCGAGTGCAACAACTCCGGATCCGACCGGGCCTCCTTGGCGATCAGGTGCATCGCCTCGATGAAGCAGTCGAGTGATCCTTTGTTCTCCGTCTCGGTTGGCTCGATCATCAACGCCTCGTGCACAATCAACGGAAAGTAGTTCGTGGGTGGATGCATGCCGTAGTCCATGAGCCGCTTGGCGATATCCAAAGCGTGGATGTCCGGCACGTCATCGAACCGACCTTCGGCTACGAACTCGTGCATGCAGATCCTGTCGTACGGAACCCGGTAGGTGCTGCGCAGCTTGACCCGCAAGTAGTTGGCGTTGAGGACGGCGTGGTCGCTGATCGACCGCAGCCCTTCTTTGCCCTGCATCCGCAGGTAGGTGTAGGCCCTGACGTGCATCCCGAAGTGGCCTTGGAATGCCATCACACGACCGACGGTCTTCTTCGGCATAGCCAGACCGTATACCGGCAACAACTCCTCATCGCCGGGTTCGACGATCTCAATCAGCGGCCCAGGCAAGAAATCGACCAGCCTCTCGGAGACGCCGACCGGCCCGGACCCCGGGCCGCCGCCGCCGTGAGGTGTCGAGAACGTCTTGTGCAAGTTGTAGTGGAGGACGTCGAAGCCAAGATCGCCTGGGCGAACGACCCCCAGCAGCGCGTTCATGTTGGCGCCGTCCCCGTACATCAATCCCCCGCAGGCATGAACTTTTTCGATCACCTCCCTCACGTGCTCCTCGAACAGTCCGAGCGTGTTGGGATTGGTGAGCATCAGTCCGGCAACGGTGTCGTCGCAGGCGGCCTCCAGCGCACCCAGGTCGATGTTACCTCGCTCGTCCGAGGGAAGCTGGATGACCTGCATACCTGCCATGGCGGTGCTGGCGGGATTGGTCCCGTGGGCCGAGTCGGGGATCAAGATCTTCATCCGCCGATCATCACCTCGATCGCGGTGGTAGGCGCGGATGATCAGGATACCCGTCAGCTCCCCATGGGCACCTGCGGCGGGCTGCAGGCTGACACCGGCGAAACCACCGATCTCCTTGAGCCACTCCTGCAAGCTGAACATCAGATGCAAGTTGCCCTGCACCGTCTCCACCGGCTGCAGTGGGTGGGTCAAAGCGAAGCCCGGAAGCCGGGCTGCGTCTTCGTTCACCTTGGGGTTGTATTTCATCGTGCACGACCCGAGAGGATAGAAGCCCACATCGATGGCGTGATTGAGCTGGGACAGTCGCACGAAGTGCCGGACGACATCGAGCTCCGAGAGTTCCGGCAAAGGCAGGTCGGAGCGCGTCATCCCGGCTGGAAGCTCGGTCAGGGGGACGTCCGGGGAGGGAAGCTGCACCCCGGGGCGCCCGGGTGCGGACAAATCGTAAATCAGTGGCTCAAGCATCGGCCGCCTCCTGCAAGGCGCTGGCGAACTCGTCGATGTCCTCGCTGGCATTGCGTTCGGTCACGGCGATCAACATGTGGCCGGCCAGCTCTGGGTACGCCTGCCCCAGATCGTAGCCACCCAGGATGTCGTGTCCCTCCAGCAGCGATTCATTGATCTCCGTCACGGGGCGTGGGCACTTGACGACGAACTCATGGAAGAACGGCGCTTCACCCCACATCGGGTATCCCTCGAGCGCAGTGATCTTGTCGGCGGCGTAGTGGGCTTTGTGATAGCAAAGCTCAGCCACCTGCCGCAAGCCGTACTTCCCTAACGCCGAAAGGTAGACCAATGCCGCCAGCGCCATAAGCCCCTGGTTGGTGCAGATGTTGGAGGTCGCTTTCTCGCGGCGGATGTGCTGCTCGCGCGGCGTCAGAGTCAAGACGTACCCTCGCTGACCGCGCACGTCCAACGTCTCGCCGACAAGCCTCCCCGGCATCTTCCGCACAAGGGCTTGTGTCGTGGCCATCAGGCCGACATAGGGGCCCCCATACGAAAGCGGGATCCCCAGCGACTGACCCTCACCGACGACGATGTCCGCGGCGAACTCGGATGGCGGTTTGAGCAGTCCGAGGGCCAGAGGGTTTACCACAACACATAGCAACGCCCCTGCCTCGTGCGCCACCCTTCCCAGTTCGCTGAAGTCATCGATCCTGCCGAAGAAGTCTGGATATTGAACGGCGACCAGGGCGGTGTCTTCATCGAGGAGCCCCGTCAGCGCCGGCAGGCCATTAGCCACAATCTCGTCGCCGACAATAGAGACCTCCATTCCGCCCAAGTATGTCCGCGCCACCTGGCGATAATGGGGGTGGATCGCCGGCGATAAGACGATCTTGCGCCGTTTGCCGCGATGATGACTGAGGGCCATGCTGACTGCTTCGGCAAGGGCCGTCGCGCCGTCATAGAGCGAGGCATTGGCCACCTGCATGCCGGTCAGGTTGCTGATCAGGCTCTGGTATTCGAAGATGGCCTGCAAAGTGCCCTGAGATACCTCGGGCTGGTACGGAGTGTAGGCCGTGTAGAACTCGTTCCGGCGCAGTACGTGATCGACAACCGAGGGGATGAAGTGGTTGTAAGCGCCGGCGCCCAAGAAGCAGGCCGTGTGCCCCATATCGAGATTGGCCTCGCTCAAAGCCTGGAGCTCGTCCATGATCTCCATTTCCGATACGCCTGGCGGCAGATCGAGGTCGGGGAAGCGCACGCTTTCGGGCACGGCATCGTACAAGTCGTCGAGCCGGTCTATTCCAATCGCCGCCAGCATCTGGCGGCGTTCATCCTCGCTATGGGGTATGTAGGCCATCAGTGGCTCCGCTCCTGACAATGCCTTTCATAAGCCGCGGCGTCCATCAATCCCTCCAACTCGGCCGGATCGGACAGCTTGAGCCGCACCATCCAGGCCGCGCCATACGGATCGCTGTTGACCAATTCTGGTGTTGCAGGCAGGACTTCGTTGATCTCCGTGATCGTCCCGCCTGCCGGCAAGTAGACGTCGGAGGCGGCCTTGACCGACTCGACCGCGGCGCAAGATTCCCCCCTGGCCAGCGTGTCTCCAACGCCGGCCGTGATTTCGACATAGACGATATCGGAGAGCTGGTCTTGGGCGTAGTCGGTAATGCCGGCTACAGCAAACTCTCCCTCCATTCGAATCCACTCATCGTTCTCCGTGTACCTCAGATCTGTCGGAAAGTTCATGACTGCCTCCAATGAACGGGGTCGCCGCGAGTCCGAAAAGAAAGGACGCACGCCAAGAAACGGTGTGCGTCCTCTGTCTAGGACCTGAGAGATTCGCCGCCCTTGCGGCTTGCCCCGTCGGTGTCGTTAGACTTTCCAGAGGCTCGGCCAGATAGGGTCCTTTGACCTGAGAGTTTCGCCTCGCACAGGCACTGTCCAGCGAGGCTTGCCCCTTCGGTGCCCGGTCGAAGACAGCGGGTCTCTCCCCTATCTGTGTCAGATGTTTGAATTCATTCTATGGGTCGGAGGTTCAAAAGTCAAGCAACATCCCCTGGGCCTGGAGAAAGACCACCGCATGTCAAGACGAATCAACATGGTTTCTTAGGGGAGCACAGGCTGCGAGGCAAACTCTTTGAGTGAAAGAAGGCCGTTGGCGCGGGGAGGCCGGGTTGCCCCGCACAGCCGAGCGCGCTGTCGGAAGCAGTGCGGGTGCCCATCTGCATGTGCAATCGACCAATGGCCCGGCGGCGACTTCGGCTGCCCTTCGGACCTCCGCCGCTGGTGATCGCGGCGCCTGACCCATCACCTCCGCAGTGGCTGGCTTGATCGCGTCCGAGTATTCGCCGGCGCCGGACTTCCGCCATTCACCCTAGAGTAGTCCAGCAATTGGCTACTTGCCGGTGTTCCTCTCCTCCTTTGTAACCCTCCAGCAGTATCGCAGCCACGTTTTCAGGTCCTTCATATTGAATGGTCTGCTCCATCAAATCAATGATGACTTGGTCACCTTCGTCGTCGCTGCGCCCGCGATAGATTGGGCTACGATACGAATAAGGCCCGTGCACGCGCACGATCCACGGAACGCCGGGCTCGTTTGCCAGGCGACGCGGGTCTCCGCCGGCGGTCATCGCGCCAAACGTCGCCCCTGAATCGAACGCGGCTTGCATTCTCCCGTGCCGCTTGTCGTTGACGTGTCAGGATGATCCTAGTTCCGGCGCAAGACAGCGGCCCTAGGGTGGACGGGCGCTGATTGAGGAGGTTGTTCTCCCTCCACCGGCTTCGAATACGAGAGAGAGGGCTTGAACCCCTGTGCCCCGTCACGCACCCAGGTAGGCCTTGCGAACCATCTCGTTCTTGAGCAGGCCTTCCGCCGTGTCATGCAGGACTATCTCGCCGGTTTGCAGGACGTATCCCCGCCTGGCCACTTCCAACGCCATGAGCGCGTTTTGCTCGACCAGCAAGATCGTCGTTCCGCCTTGGTTGATCTCGCGTAAGGTCTCAAATATGGCTTCGACCAGGATCGGCGCGAGCCCCATCGAAGGCTCATCCAGCAGCAAGAGGTATGGCCCGCCCATCAAGGCCCGGCCGATGGCGAGCATTTGCTGCTCCCCACCGGAGAGCGTGCCGCCCAACTGGTTGAGGCGTTCCTTCAAGCGGGGGAACAGATCGAAAACGCGCCCGAGGTCGGCCTTGATTGCCGCTGGGTCATTGCGGGCGAATGCCCCCATCTCCAGATTCTCCATGACGGTCAAACGCGGGAAGATACGGCGTCCCTCGGGAGCCTGGGCCAGGCCTTTGCCAACCAGCTTATGAGGTGGTGTTCGGCTGATCTCCTCGCCATGGAGCTTGATGCTCCCCTGGCGGGGATGCATGATGCCGCTTATGGTGCGAATGGTCGTGCTCTTGCCCGCGCCGTTTGAGCCGATGAGCGTGACGATCTCGCCTTGATTCACGTACAGGCTGATGCCCTTTAGAGCATGGATGTTGCCATAGTAGGAATGAACCCCTTCAAGAATCAGCATGGGCTTGCCATTGGCTGCGGATGAAGTCATTGTGTAAATGCCTCCACAGCGCGTCGCCCCAAATAGGCCTCGATGACTCTCACATCTTTCTGGACCTCAGCAGCTGTCCCTTCGGCGATCTTCCGACCATAGTCAAGGACGGTAACGCGCTCCGAGATGCCCATCACGACCCGCATGTCATGCTCGATCAGGAGGATCGTCAGGCCACGCTCATCGCGCAGGCGGCGGATGAACATGGTCATATCGTGGGTCTCGTGAGGGTTCATCCCCGCCGTCGGTTCGTCAAGAAGGAGAAGCTTGGGCTGAGTTGCCAGGGCGCGGGCGATCTCAAGGCGGCGCTGGAGACCATAGGGCAGATTCTTCGCAAACTCATGCGTATGCTCGGCCAGCCCTACGTATTCGAGCAGAGCCATCGCACCCGCCGCAGCCTCTCTCTCTTCATGTGTGACGCGCGGGGTGTGAAGGATGGCTTCGTACCACGTGCCACGCAGGCGACTGTTCATGCCAACCAACACATTCTCCAAACTGGACATATTGTTGAAGAGGCGAATCGTCTGGAAGGTGCGCCCGATGCCCAAGGCGGTCACGGAGTTGGGCTGCTTGCCGCTGATGTCCTGACCGTCAAAGAAGATCTTGCCAGCCGTTGGCTTGTGCAGGCCAGTCACCATGTTGAAGAAGGTAGTCTTACCGGCGCCGTTTGGGCCGATCAAGCTGGCGATGGCGTCTTGCTCGACCACAAAATCAACAGTGTCGACGGCTCTCAGGCCGCCGAAGTGCATGCTGACATTTCGAGCTTCGAGTATCGCTTCCATCAGCTATCGTCCCCGCCGCTCATGGAATCGTGCTCAGCCGGAGTGGTCCCGGCTGGGCGCCGATTGGCTGTGCTCGCTTCAAGGATGGGTTCGTCGAGTTCGTGGAATTCAGCCTTGCGCACTCTCGAGGGGAATAGCCCCTCCGGACGCAGGAGCATGATGATCAACAAGCCGGTCCCAAACATCACCCAGCGGTATAGCTGAAGATCGAGGCCACGTAGGAAGTCCGAGTTGAGTTGGTCGCCCAGGCTGTGAAGCAGCGGCGGCGCCAACTGCGCCAAGAGCACGCGGTCGAACAGGGTCAGAATCAGGCCGCCCACGAGCACGCCCCACACGTTCCCCATGCCGCTGATGATGACGATGATCAGGATAAAGATCGAAACATTGAAACGGAACAACTCCGGAAAGACCGCCTGGCTCATCGAGGCGAAGATCGCCCCGGCTACGCCCGAGAATGAGGCGCCAAGGGCAAATGCCAACAACTTGGTGCGAACGGGATTGACCCCCATGCAGTTCGCCGCGGTTTCGTCTTCCCGAATAGCCTTCCAGGCGCGGCCCAGGCGCGAGTTGTCCAGACGGCGCGAGCCGAACAATACAAGCAGGCCCACGACCAGTACCAGGAAGTACCAGTGGCTCTGATTGGCTCCCTGGCCGACCACAAAAGGCTCCATGTTGGGGAAGATGGCTTGCAGGTTGATGACTGGCTTGCCGACCGGGTTCAAACCCTGTGTGCCGTTGGTTAGATTGAAGTGGTCCAACCCCAACCAAGGGATGTTGATATCACTCATGTTGCGCAGCGCGTTAGGCACGATCTCGCCAAACGCCAGGGTCACGATGGCCAGATAGTCGCCCCGCAAACGCAGCGTTGGCGTGCCAATTACGAGGCCGAAGAAGGCGGCAATGGGCCCGACAAGCAAGATGACGATCCAGAAGCTCCATTCCAATCCATGGGTCGGCCAGGTGAGGATGCCAAAGCTATAAGCCCCCAGGGCGAAGAAGGCGGCGTAGCCCAGGTCAAGCAGTCCGGCAAATCCAACGACAATGTTGAGGCCCAGAGCCAGCACAACGTACAGCAAGGCCACATTCAACGAGAAGAGCAAGGAGAGCGTGTAGCCTCTCTCGACCAGCTGAACGCCGAAGGGGAGCGCAATCAAGGCTGTCACCACCAGCATGCCCAGGACAACCTTGCGCGCTCCCTCCGGAACCCGCAGCCAGAGACGGGTCAAGTTGTCTTGTAAGGCGCTTACCTTTGTCATGAAATCGTCCCCCTATGCTTTCTCAACGGTCGTGGTCGATCCAACCAGGCCCGACGGGAAGAAGACCAGGACCAAGATGAGCACGGCGAAAATCACCGAACGCGTCCATTCCGGCGCCAGGTAAGTATCGCTGTATACCCTGATCATTCCGATGACGAAGCCGCCCACCAGGGCACCCCGAATGTTGCCTATGCCCCCTAAGACCGCCGCCGTAAAGGCAAACAGGCCCGCCTCAAAACCCATCAGGTAGCGGCCCGTGTTCAGGAACAGACCCACGACCATGCCGGCGGCGCCCGCCAGCGCCCCGCCAATGAAGAAAGTGAGCATGATGACGCGCTCGACGTCGATACCTACCATGCGCGCCGCGTCTCGATCCTGCGCCGCGGCGCGCATGGCCTTGCCGATTTTCGTGCGTGCTACAAATATCGTCAGGCCAATCATCAGGGGCACGGGAACCGCAATCGGCAACAGGTCGATGCTCCGGATGCGCAGTGTCGTCGCCAGACCAAACCAGTCTTGTAAGACGTTGACACTGGGCAGGAAAGCCGGATAGTTGATCTGCCCAGGTGTGTACCAGATGGCGAAGATATTCTCCAGCATGAACGAAACGCCCACCGCTGTAATCAAGGGCGCCAGGCGCGGCGCGTTGCGCAAGGGGCGGTAAGCCACGCGGTCGATGAACAGATTCAGCAGACCGGCCGAGAGTATCGTGATCAAGAAGATCAGGGGTAGGAAGATAATAGCCTGTATAGGCTCAAGAGGCGCTTGCAGACCAAACACGCCGAACAGCGTCAGCGAGATCAAGAACCCGAAGGCAAACAGGTCGCCGTGTGCGAAGTTGATCAGTTCGATGATGCCATACACCATGGTATAGCCCAGCGCGATCAGGGCGTAGTAGGCACCGATCGTCAGGCCGACGTACGATTGTTGGAGGAAGAATTCCACAGGTGTCATCTATGCTTCCGCCTCTTTAGGGGGGAGTATCATGCTTTGAATGAACCCACTGCGCCTACCCAGCTGGTGGCTGCAGGTGGCGCAAAGCCCTGTCGCACAGCATGAACAAGCGGTACCGTCATGGGAGAGGATACTTCAAGTACCCTCTCCCATACTCAAGTTGACGGCGAGGTTCCTATGGGCAACTTGTGTGCATGTCGCCGCTGATTGGCGCCAAGGGGACGATCTTTCCATCCCGGACTTCGAACCCACCCATCGAGCTTTGGCGTGGATCGCCGTTCTCGTCAAACTGAATGCGGCCAGTCACGCCCTCGAAGTCGGTTTCCTTCATCGCCTGAAGAATTGCGCCGCGGGTCACTTCACCCTTTGCCGCCGCGCGCTCGATAGAGTCCAAGATGACCAGTGTGGACTGGTAGGCATAGCTGTCCCAGGCGTCGGGCGCATTGCCGTATTCTTGGACGTAACCATCGTAGAAACGCTTGCCTTTGTCGCTCAAGTCGCGAACCTGCTCGGGCGCCAGACCGGGGAAGGTGAGCAGCACGTTGCCATCGCCAATCACGTCGACGCCGCCTACCTGATCGATAAGTGCCGCGTCAACTAGGCCATCCGGCCCCATGAACTTGATGCCTTTGTCGAACAGGCCAAGGTTGGCCATCTGTTGAACCACCTGCACCCCACCGGAGTCGATGACGAAACCCCCGTAGACGAGTGTAGCGCCGGAGACCTCGATCTTGCCCATCAGGGAGCGGAAGTCGATATCGGTGCTCTCGACGCCTTCGTGGCCGACAACCTCCAGGCCGATTTCTTTGGCGTGCGTCTCCATCGCGTCGGCTACACCCTTGCCGTACAACTGGCGGTCATCCAGGATGTAGACTTTCTCGACTCCCTCGCACACGGACCACGAGGCAGCTGCATAGCCCTGATAGAAATCGTTGCCATTCGTGCGGAAGTAGGTCTGGACGCCGCTCGGGCGGTAGATCCCGGGTTCGTCCTCGGCGCACGTGGGGCACGGCCACGTCAGGCCTGGGTAGGTGTTGGCCGGCGTGATATGCGCCATTCCTGCCGTATTGGTGATGGGGCTGCTGACCTTGGCCGCGCCACTATTGTAGGTGCCAAAGTACACCAAACACAGCGGGTCGTTGACACACTTCTGCGCGATTTCAGCCTCGACCGTGCCATCCCACGAGCCAGTCACTGGCGAAGCATCGTCATTGAAGATGACCTCAACGCTGAAACCAGCGGGGCCTGTACCGCCGTGATCTTCCAGGTAGTGTTTCAGAGCTAGCTTGGCGGAATTCCGCATGCCATCCCCAATGGGCAGCATCCCACCTTGAAGAGGCCACGAGGCATAAACACGGATCGTTTTCGCCTCACCGCCGCCAGCGCCACCACATGCGGTTAGTATCATGGCGAGAACTAGCAGGCCGATCAGCAGTCTCTGTTTCCCGATCTTAATCATCTCCTCATCCTCCATCTTGCCTGCGTCAAATCGTGACTGCCTTTTCGGTGCCAATGTGACACCGTTCAGACAGCCATCGGATTTGAACTACACTGGTCCGTCCCTGCAAGCCTGTTCGTAGCGTCTGGTTAGCCCACCTCCCTTCTGAAGCCGAGACCGATCCGAAGGTTCGAGGGGTGCTTTCGCCAGGCAAGTCTCGCTTCCCAGGTCGTGCTGCAACCGTCCCCCGAGAGGGACATGAGCTTGCCCTATGCAAGCCAAACCTGAGTCACTGGATAAGCCCCTAACTCGATTGTGTCCTTTATTAGTTCCCTAGGCGCGATGGCTTCATGCTGAATACAAGCTGGGACCTGCCGGATACTTGAAGAGCACATCTGTTGTCTGACATGCAAGAACCCGGTCAGTCAGCTACCAGAACCTCGAGCTCTTGTGAGAAGCGCCGCCGGGGCCTGTTCCGGTCCTCTCGTCATGTGGCGAATGACAGCTGGCCGCAAGTCGCGGAATAGCATCTGGATCTGGGGAATGAGATATGGGAGGGCCATTCGGGGCGTCATTGACCGGAGACAGAGCTCCATGGCCTAGACTCAAGCGGTAGTAGTGGCCCTACCGTGCGAGAGCTTGTTCGGCAGTTTGGAGGGGGGATGTAAGGGAACAAGCCCGCTCTGGCCATTGATGCCGTCGAGAGGTCAAGTACCCATCTGCGGGCTCTGGCTTGGACCAGGCCAGCAAGCTCGCCGACATGATCCCCTCGGCCCAATCCGCCTCCTCGTGGGAATAGCTCCCTGCGGATACTGCCAGCGACTTCAGCCTGCAACATTCCTATGAATACTCTGAGCCGCGCTCACGGCCCATTATCCACCAGTGTACACGATTCTGGTCTAGAATCAACCTAGGTGCCATGCGATTCGGCCTATTCCAGGCCAGTTATTCCTTATTGGACCTTGTTCCGAAAGAATGGAGGTTAACTTGCGGTTTACAAAGATGATCACAGCCGTCGACGCTCACGCCGCCGGCGAACCCGGCCGTGTCATCGTCGGCGGGATCGTCGATGTCCCCGGAAGGACGATGCTCGAAAAGAGGAGCTTCCTCGAGACACACGGCGATAGCCTGCGAAAGCTGATGCTGCAAGAGCCGCGCGGATACCCGGCAATGTGCTGCAATCTCATTCTGCCTCCCACCCACCCCGATGCCGATGCCGGCTACATCATCATGGAGCAGACTGAGTATCCGGGCATGTCGGGCACCAACACGATCTGCGTAACCACCGTGCTGCTCGAAACTGGAATCCTCCCAATGAAAGAACCGCTCACAGAGCTTACCCTGGAGGCCCCGGCGGGACTGATCAAAGTCGGGGCGGAGTGTGAAAACGGCAAAGTGAAACGGGTTACGTTCCAGAACGTACCCGCTTTTTCGGTCTACCTGGACGCCGAGATCGATGTCCCGGAACTGGGGCCGCTGACGGTGGATGTGGCTTATGGGGGAATGTTCTACGTGATCGCCGAGGCCGGGCTGTTCGGCCTGAAGCTGACGCCTGACGAAGGAAGAGATATCGTCCGGATCAGCGAGATGATCAGAGTGGCGGCCAATGAGCAGTTATCTGTCGTCCATCCGGAAATCCCGGAGTTCTCCGGCATCACGATATCGCAGCTCTCAGGCCCCCCGACGCATCCTGAGGCGCACATGAAAAACGCCGTGACCGTCGCCACAGGTCAGCTCGATTGGAACAGGCCGTCAACATGGACAGGGGCTCTGGACCGCTCGCCATGCGGCACGGGTACGTGTGCCAAGATGGCGACACTCTATGCCAGAGGCAAGCTAGGCCTCAATCAAGATTTCCGGCATGAAGGCCTACTGGGGACGATCTTCACCGGGAGACTCATCGAAGAAACTAAAGTTGGTGGCATTCAGGCCGTCGTTCCGACGCTCAGCGGACAGGCATGGATCACAGGGCTGAGCAATTACGTTGTCGATCCCGACGATCCTTTTCCCGAAGGATTCACCATTGGCGACATCTGGTAGGCCAGTTCGCCGGGCGTGAGGTCAGACGGGCGCGGTTCGGGGGCTATACATTGATACGCGGCACCCTGCGTCCTATCCCGCAAACGACCTCGTAGTTGATCGTCGCCCAACGTTGGGCGATCTCTTCCGCCGAGATCTTGTCGCCTCCCTGTTGACCGAGAAGAACGACTTCCGACCCTTCGACCGCATCCGGCACGCCATCCAGTTGGACCAAAATCTGGTCCATGCACACCCGCCCCACGATCGGGGTCCGCCGACCTTTTACGAGGACGATACCCCCCTCCACTCGGCGGAAGCCGTCGGCGTACCCGACCGGGACGGTGCCAATCCTCTCGACCTCACGAGTGACGTATGCGTGCCCATAGCTGACCCCGCGGCCGGCTGGCAGCGTTTTCACCTGCGCCAATTGGGTCTTCCAGGTCAGGGCCGATCTGAATGAGGACGGCAGGGGACACGCGTTGGAAGGATGCAGCCCATAGATCGCGATCCCGGTCCGGACCATGTCGAACGCGGCCTCGGGCCGGGTCAGGGCGGCGGCCGAGTTGGCGGCGTGGGCCAGCTCGGGGCGGAGCCCGGCCGCACGCAGGGTCTCGAGTACCGCGTTGAAGGCCTTCGCCTGCGCGACCGTCGTCGGCTGGGAGGGCTCGTCGGCCCGGGCGAAGTGTGTGAAGACGCCTTCGAAGACTATCTCAGGCCGAGCGGAGATCAGCCGCGCCAGCTCGAGGGCCTGCTCTGGGGGCGCGCCGAGCCGGCTCATCCCGGTGTCTATCTTCAGATGCAGGCGAACCGGACCGCCTGCCTGCCCTGTCGCGGCTGCGGCCTGGATCTGGTCGGGGTCCCAGACCGCAATCGAGACCTGCGCTTCCGCCATCGCGCGGATTCTCGAAGGCGGTACCCAACCGAGCAGCAAGATCGGGCCTTCGATTCGTGCCTGGCGCAGCTCAAGCGCTTCTTCGACACGAGCCACACCGCACCACGCCGCACCGCCTCGGATGGCCGCCTTCGCCACGGGGACTGCACCGTGCCCGTAGCCGTCTGCCTTGACGACCGCCATGACGCGCACGCCCGTGTGTTTCACGAGCAGCCCGACGTTGGCCTCGATAGCCGAGAGGTCGACTTCGGCCCAGCTCGAGTACGCATGCTGTGGATTCACAGGTGAAAGTATAGTACTTTGCCTCAACTCGTTCGATCACCGCCAACCATGACTCCTCGATGGGCGCGGAGGAACACCCCTCTCCGCCACGGACCACCTAATTGCGTCAAGGGAGTCGGCGGAGAGGGCCGCCTGTCCCGATGCTCTTGTCGGGGTTCGCCCCGGACGATCTTACCGGGGGGTAGGGGGTGAGGTTGAGACCTGCTCCTGTTAATTTCAGCGACGTCGGCCATCGGACTGATCAAAGGGGAAGCTTCGGCCCCTTAACCATCTTCCGCCCCGAATTGGGGAATGCGGAACGTTCAGGTAACGTCCTGCATTCCCCAAATGCTATAATCGCCCGGATGACCCCCGCCGGCTGGATCACCATCGCCACAATCGCCTTCGCCGCGGTCGCCTTGATCAGCGGCAAGCTCCGACCAGATGTGACCGCCCTCATGGTTGTCGTGATCCTCGGCCTGACCGGTGTCATCACCCCGGACGAAGCTCTCTCAGGTTTTAGTGCAGCAGCGGTCATCACGGTCCTTTCCATTTTCATTCTGACCTCCGGGATTGAGCAGACGGGGGTGACGCGCTGGATCGGTCAGCGCGTGCTCAAGCTGACCGGCAGTTCGGAGAACCGGATCGTCGCCGCGTTGGCCCTCACCGCCGCCAGCCTCTCCCTCTTCATGAACACCATCGCCGCCGCCGCCGTCCTCCTTCCGGCCGCCATGGGCATCTCCCGCCAGACCGGCGTCCGGCCCTCGCGTCTGCTGATGCCCGTCTCCTTCGGCTCCCTTCTCGGGGGTACGGCCACGCTCCTCACGACATCCAACATCATCGTCAGCACAACGCTGGCCCAGGCCGGGCTCCGCCCATTCGGCTTGTTCGACTTTTTGCCGATCGGCGTCCCGTTGGCCCTCGCCGGCACCGGCGTCATGCTCCTCCTGGCGCCTCGTCTGCTGCCGGCGCGGGATGTGCCCGGATCCATGGCCCACATGCGTCGACTGCGGCAGGAACTCTCCGACATCTACCACCTGCGAGAGGGAACCAGCCAGGTCCTGGTCCGGCGCGGCTCGGCCGTAGCCGGCGCGACGCTTGCCCAGGCAGGCTGGGGGCACGAATTGGGTCTGACGGTTCTGGGCATCGTCCACGGAGGACACCTCAAGCTCGCGCCGGATCGGGATACGGAGGTCGCAGAAGGCGACATCGTATTGCTCGAAGGCGCCCCAACCCCCGAGCTGGCCGAGCGCTATGGACTGACGTTGCGGTCCGACGCCGCGTTGGATCAGGCGCTGGTCTCGACCGATTACCCGATGGTCGAGGTCCTGCTCGCACCGCGCTCGGAGATGCAGGCTAAGACGCTGCGGGAGATACGCCTCAGGGAACGATATGGGATCCAGGCGCTAGCTCTATGGAGAGAGGGGCTGGCGGTTCAGCAAGACATCGCCGAGATCCCTCTTCGCCATGGCGACGCCTTGCTCGTGCAAGGCCCACGTCGGGAAATCAACATGCTTCGCTATGACAGAAACTTCGTGGTGCTCGAGCAGGAGACCAATGGGGGACCAACCTCGAGAGCCCCGCTATCCGTGGCGATCTTGCTTGGCGGTCTGACCCTGGCGGCCTTGGGGGTCTTGCCTTTGCCGCTGGCCGTGCTGGCCGGGGTGATCGCGATGGTCCTGACCGGATGTGTCAGGATGGACGAAGCCTACCGGGTTGTCGAATGGCGTACGGTCTTCCTGATCGCCGGTATGCTCCCGTTGAGCATCGCGCTGGACACCTCCGGCGCGGCGTCCTACCTCGGCGAGTCTATCCTGGGGGCGACGGCTCGCATTGGGCCGCTGGGCGCCGCCAGCATCCTCAACCTGGCTGCAATCGGATTGAGTCTGTTGATTGGCGGTCAGGCAGCGGCAGTTGTCCTGGCTCCCATCGCCATCGCCTCGGCTGAAGCGATCGGCGCCGACCCTCGCGCCATGGCGATGGCGGTCTCGATCGGGTGCTCACTCGCCTTCATTACCCCTTTGGGTCACCCGGCTAACCTGCTCGTCATGGGCCCCGGCGGCTACACGTTCCGCGACTATTGGCGTCTTGGCGCCCCCGTCACGCTGGTTGCCATTCTGATCGTCGTCCTCGGTCTGCACCTGGTCTGGGGTCTGTGACCGCGTTCGGATGGAGCCTCGCCGGAACGGACGGTCGGGGCCGAGCTGGTACTTTCCACACCTCGCACGGTGACGTTTGCACCCCGGTCTTCGCCCCGGTCGGGACCCAAGGCACGGTCAAAGCTCTCACGCCGGACCAGCTCGAGAGCCTCGGTGCAGGCCTGATCCTGGCCAACACCTACCACTTGTACTTGCGGCCCGGGCATCAGGTCATTGCGCGGCTAGGTGGCCTGCACGGCTTCATGGGCTGGAACGGCCCGATCCTCACCGACTCAGGCGGCTACCAGGTTTTCTCCCTTGCCGATCGGCGCGACGTCGACGGCGACGGCGTGACATTCCGCTCGCATCTCGATGGAACGGAGCATCGCCTCACTCCGGAGAAAGCCATCGCCATCCAGGAGGATCTGGGTGCCGATATCATCATGGCCCTTGACGAATGCCCAGTCCCGAATGACCGGGACGCCGTCGAAGGCGCCGTCATCCGGACACACAACTGGGCTGAACGCTGCCTGGAGGCACACACGCGTACCGACCAGGCCCTGTTTGGGATCGTCCAGGGCGGCATATTCCCCGACCTGAGGACAGACTCGGCCGAGTTCATCGCCGGATTGGACTTCCCTGGGAACGCCATCGGCGGTCTGTCTGTCGGAGAGAGCAAGCCCGAGACCCTGGCTGTCTTGGAACTTCTCGATCAGACGCTGCCCGAGGACAGACCTCGATACTTGATGGGGGTCGGCTCCCCCGAGGATTTGGTGGAGGGGGTTGTGCGCGGGGTCGACATCTTTGATTGTGTCCTGCCCACGCGGATGGCCCGCAACCACGCCGCGCTGACGCGGCAAGGACGGCTCAACCTGCGCCGGGCCGAGTACATCGAAGATACGCGGCCGATCGACCCAGCCTGCGATTGCTATACATGCCGGAAGTTCACTCGGGCCTACCTCCGACACTTGAGCGTCTCCGGTGAAATGCTGGCTGCAACCTTGCTCTCGATACACAACCTGCACGCGCTCGTGCATCTGATGGATGATCTGCGCCAGGCGATCCTGGAGCTCAGACTCAACGCGTTTGCGGAAGAATTCCGCGATGGCTATCAAAAGCACCGCGACCCGGAGGCGTGAAGCATGAGCCTGGTTCAGGCCGTTCTCCTGGGGATCGTTCAGGGGCTGACGGAGTTCTTACCGATCTCGTCCTCGGCTCACTTGGTGTTAGTGCCGGCCTTGCTGGGCTGGACGTTCTCGGAGGACACGGCTTTTGTCTTCGACGTTCTTGTTCAGATGGGAACACTCGTGGCGGTGGTGGTTTACTTCCGGCAGGATCTTGGGGGTCTCGTCCGGGGGATAATCGATGGTCTGGTTCGCCGGCGCCCGTTCTACGCACCTATGTCGCGCCTGGCGTGGCTCATCGTCCTGGCGACGCTCCCGGCTGTGATCGCCGGGCTGTACTTGAAAGACCTCGTGGAGCGAATCTTCTCAGATCCGATCGCCGTCTCGTACTTCCTCTTGCTCACTGCAGTCTGGCTGATCCTGTCCGAGCGTGTGGGAAAGCGCACGCGCGATCTCGACGGCCTGTCCGCCGCCGATGCCCTCTGGGTGGGTGTAGCTCAAGCCGCGGCGTTGTTTCCCGGCATCTCGCGCTCCGGCTCTACGATCGGAGCCGGCCTGACACGCCACCTCGACCGGCGGTCGTCCGCCCGGTTCTCGTTTCTGATGTCCATCCCGGCGATGCTGGGAGCGAGCATTATCGCCCTGAACGATCTCATGCAGATCGCCGAGCTGAAGTCGATGATCGCCCCATTAGTCGTCGGTTTCATCGCGGCTGCCATTGTCGGCTATCTCTCCATCCGCTGGATGCTCGCCTACCTGTCGAGGCGAAGTCTGACGGTGTTCGCGGTCTACTGTGCTGTTGTAGGCGTGGCGGGGGTCTTGGCGGGTTTGTTGAGTGTGTAGCTCGGACTGGACCGGAAGGAGAAGCTCGCAGCCTGTGCAGCCGGCGAGTGGAGGTGCACGGAGGGTCGGGCACTCCTATGGGCGCGGCGCTGTGGCGCTGATGGCGTTCGCCTTCACGCTCTTAGGCTGTGCCGGGACGGAGACGACACCGACCTTCCCACCCCCCACCGGCCGTGTTGCAGTCGGCGCCGCGCTCGAACCGTTTGCCGGTGAAAGGCTGCGCGCGTACGCCAAAACCTCCGGCGTGCCAGCGTTCGATCTGGAAGTCTGGTCGATGGCGGACGCCATCCGGGCGGCGGAGGATGGCCAGATCGATGTGCTCGTGTCGGGGAACTCACCGCCCGACGGTTGGTTCGCGACACCGTTGGGCTTCGAAGGGATCGCCATCGCGCTCAACCCGGGTGTCGACATTCGCGATTTGAATGTTCAACAGCTCAGAGACATCTTCAGCGGACTGATCCAAAGTTGGGACGAGCTCGACGGCCCTGCCCTGCCTATTCAGCTCGTCATCCCTCCGCAGGGCGATGACCTGCGCATGGCCTTCGAGCGACTGGTCTTAACCACTGGCAGGGTCTCGAGGACCGCGATCGTCGCCCCCTCTCCTTCGGCGACTGTCTCGCTACTCGGTGAACTCCCGGGCAGCATCGGTCTCCTTCCGATATCGTACGTACCTGAAGGCACACACCTGGTCCGTGTCGAAGGCCAATCCGTCTCTGCATCCAGCGTGAATGGCGGACGCTATCCGTTACGCTTCGAGGTCATCGCCACCGCGCCGGACGAACCACCCACGGTTATTCGGGATTGGTTGGTCTGGATTCAGGCCCAGGACGGGTCCTGAGTCGATGGCTCCGGATGACGGGTATTCCATCTTGGAGGGCATTTCCTCTTCCTGGAGGGAGCAGGGGGCGGGCTTCACTCCCAGGCTGTCCCGGTGAGGAACGGGTTCGTGCGCCGCTCTGCCCCAACCGTCGTCTCCGGCCCGTGCCCAGGAAGCAGACGCATCGCATCCCCCAGGACCAGTACGTGATCCTGGATGCTCTTCATGAGCAGGTCTTCGTCGCCACCGGGCAGGTCAAAACGTCCGATCCCGGATTGGAAGATCAAGTCGCCACAGAATGCAACGCCGGCCTGCTCCTCGATGAAGATGACGTGACCCGGGCTATGGCCGGGGGTATGGCGCACGACAAAGCTGTGCTCCCCCAAACGCAGGCGCATTTCGTGCTCGAGAGGGATCGTCGGCTCCGGACCAGGGTCGAACGTCTCCAAGCCGAAGAAGGCCGCGCCGCCCAATGCACGCCATAACGGCTGATCGGCCGGGTGGAGTGCGACCGGGATCAGACCTTGGCTTGAGTCCGCCAGTGCGGCCGCTCCTCCGAAGTGATCGAAGTGGGCATGGGTGAGCCAGATATCGCTGATGCGCCAGCCTCGCCGCCCGGCTTCTTCCTGGATCGCCCGGCCATCCCAGGCCGGGTCGATCACCACCGCCTGTTCGCCACCGCGTTCACCAACGAGGTACGCGTTCGTCTGCGCCGGTCCCTGGACAAATCGCACAATCTCAATTGGCCTCAACCCTGGATCGCTCATAGATCACGCCCCCGTACTCGGCCCCCGGAATACCTGCTCTTGCGTCAGCCGCTTCGGTCGGCTTCTGTGCAGTATAACCTCAACCCCGCGCGCGCCCGTCGGCCCGCCGCTCCCGTCAACAACGGGCGGGTTGAGGTCCCGGCTTCCATCGGCCATACACTGATGCTAGACTCAGGTTGCACCGAACCCAGGAGTCATGCATGCCCCATCATCCCCCCGAGCCCTTTCGCATCAAGGTCGTCGAACCGATCCGCCGGGTCGATCACCGCCAGCGCACATTGGCCCTCCAGGCCGCCGGCTACAACGTCTTCGGCCTCGCCGCGGAGGACATCTTCATCGATCTCCTAACCGATTCCGGAACAGGCGCGATGAGCGATCGGCAGTGGTCAGCGCTCATGTTGGGAGACGAAAGCTACGCCGGCGCCCGGTCCTTCTATCGTCTCAAGGCGGCAGTCGACCACATTTTCGGTTTCCCGTACTTCGTCCCAACCCATCAAGGTCGGGCGGCTGAGCACATCCTGAGCAGCCTGTTCATCCATCCCGGTCAGTATGTACCCTCCAACACGCACTTCGATACGACCCAGGCGAATATCCTTGCCCGAGGTGGACGCCCGGAAGATCTTGTGATCCAGGAGGCCGCCGACCCCAAGACACGGCTTCCGTTCAAGGGCAACATGGACCTGGAGAAGCTCGAGGCGCTCATCCGCCGAGTAGGGGTGGAGAATGTCCCCTTGGGGATGATCACGATCACCAACAACGCTGCCGGTGGACAGCCCGTTTCGCTCGAGAATCTCAGGGGCGTCAGTGAGATCTATCGGAGATATGGGATCCCGTTCTTCATCGACGGATGCCGTTATGCCGAGAATGCCTACTTCATCAAGCTACGCGAGCCGGCTTATCAGAACCACAGCCTTTTAGAAATCGCCCGCGAGATGTTCTCATTGGCCGATGGGATGACGCTGAGCGCCAAGAAGGATGCGATCGTCAACATCGGCGGATTCCTGGCGATGCGCGACGAGGGTCTGTTCCAACGCGCCTCGAACGAGCTTATCCTGCGCGAGGGATTTCCGACTTACGGCGGACTGGCCGGACGGGATCTGGACGCGATGGCGGTAGGTCTCCTCGAGGGACTCGAAGAGGACTACCTTGCCTACCGGATCGGCCAAACGGCGTATCTGACCGATCGGTTGCTTGAGATCGGCATTCCGGTGATTGAGCCCCCCGGCGGCCACGCCGTCTATGTCGACGCCGGCCGACTCCTGCCGCACATCCCCCGGGAGGCATTTCCGGGGCAGGCCCTGGTCGTGTCCATGTACCTCGAAGGGGGGATCCGGGCTGTCGAGCTCGGATCCGTGGCCTTCGCCCACCCAGACCCCGAGACTGGTGAGATCCGCCACCCCCCACTGGAGCTGGTGCGATTGGCCATCCCGCGCCGTACCTATACTCAGACACATATGGACTTCGTCGTACAGGTGATGGCCCGTGTCTATGAGCGCCGCGAGCGCCTGCCCGGCTACCGGCTGACCTACGCGCCCGAACTCCTTCGCCATTTCACGGCGAGGTTCGAGCCGATTCCGTAGCTGGGCTCCGACCCGTCGACGCTCGTCGAGGGAAAACCGGCCAGCTGATTCATCCGCATCGGCTGAGTCGCCCGGCCGGCGACCTGTCTCTCATGGACACTTCTTGCGGGGGAAGGCCCGGGTGGGTGTGGTATCCTCGGCCTGCTTCGCCGCCTCCCCTAAGCATCATTCATCCTGCAATGCTCGAGCACACTGATGGCAGTTGCTGAGTTTTCACTTGCCGGTGTACCAGTGCCCGACCGGCGGACGCCGTTCCGCTGGATCGCCTGGCATGTGGCTCGTTACAGGTGGATCGTCGCCATCGTCCTGATCGGGGCCTTCGGCAATGCGGCCCTGGCGGCCGCAGTTCCCGTTCTTGTCGGACGAGGCTTCAACACGATTCTCGCCGACCCAACCGCGTTGCGCCAGCTCCTCCAGATCGCCCTGCTCATTGTCGGGTCGCAGGTTGTTCGCAGCCTGTTTCAGCTCGGCCGGATCTTCGGCGCCGAGGTCATCGGCCAGCGGCTGGAACGCGACATCCGCGAGGAGCTGTGCGTCAGTCTGCTCGGGAAGAGTATGACCTTCCACAACTTGCTGCCGGTAGGCGACACAATGGCCCGGGCGACGAATGACGTTCGGGCGATCAACCTCATGTTCAGCCCTGGCATGAATCTGGTCGTCGGCTCGGGCAATTTCATGATCATGCCGATCATCGTCGCGGCCACAATGGATCCGGCTCTCATCCTCACGCCGGTGCTCTTTCTTGTCGCCTACTTCCTGGCGTTGTGGCAGTACCTGTACGAACTCAGGCCGATCGCCGACTGGGTACGAAGTGCCTTCGGCGACATGAACGCTCGCTTAGCTGAGGCCCTGGACGGGATCGAGATCGTCAAAGGCCACGCCACGGAGCTCGAGGAAGTCTCGCGCTTCGCGGCGAATGCCCGCACGTTTCGCGACGCCTTCGTCCGCCAGGGAGATGTGGAAGCTCGTTTCATTCCGCTGCTGCTCCTGGGCCTGGCCACGGGAGGTGCCTTCCTGCATGCGATGATCCTGTTCGGCCAGGGAAGGATCAACATCGGGCAGGTGGTTTCATATGTCGGTCTGATTGAGTTGTTTGGGTTCCCGACATTCGTCTCGCTGCACGCCTACTCCCAAGTGGCGCTGGGCATGGCCGGCGCCCGGCGCATCCTGGACCTGATTACCCGCGAGACTCAACTGGATCGCAACCCCCAGGGTCACTCGGCGGAAATGCGCGGAGAGGTCGAATTCCGCCATGCCTCATTCGCCTACGAAGAAGGAGGCCCGGTCTTGCAGGACGTCAGCCTCCACGTTCATCCTGGCCAGACGGTCGCCATTGTCGGTCAAACCGGGAGCGGCAAGACCGCTCTGACCAATCTCATCAACCGGATCTACGAGGTCAGCGCCGGCCAGGTCCTGATAGACGGCCTTGACGTCCGCGAGTGGGATCTGGAGGCTTTGCGCCGACAGATCTCGACCATTGAGCAGGATGTCTTTCTCTACTCACGCACGTTGGCCGAGAATATCGCTTTCGGCTGTCCAGATGCGACCCAATCCGAGATCGAAGCCGCGGCGCAGGCCGCCCAGGCTCACGAGTTCATCCTTGGCTTCCAGAATGGCTATGCTACTTTGGTCGGGGAACGAGGCGTGACGCTCTCGGGCGGTCAGCGCCAGCGGATCGCCTTGGCCAGGGCCTTCCTGACAGACCCCCGAGTGCTGATTCTGGACGATGCCACCAGCTCTATCGACAGCGCCACCGAAGACCAGATCCAACGGGCGATCTTCAGGGCCGCCACGGGGCGGACCACCTTCATCATCACTCACAGGCTCTCTCAGATCCGCTGGGCCGACCAGATCCTGGTCATGCGCAATGGCCAACTGGTCGCGGCCGGATCACACGATGAACTCTTGGCGACCTCCGGGGCCTACCGGCGGATCTTCGACCGCTATAAGGACGACTGATCGATGGGTTTCTTCACCGGTCTCGACGCCGAAGCTTACGATCGCACTTACAGCGACCGCCAGTTGATCCGGCGAATGATCGAGTACTTCAAACCCGAGTCCCGCCGGATGCTGGGGATCGTGGCCAGCCTCTTGGTCATCTCGGCTGCAGGGGCGGCGACACCGATCCTGGTCGCCGAAGGTGTCAACCTGATGACCAGCCCAGCCTCCTCCAGGCTGCTGATCGCGATGTCGTTCATCCTGCTCGGCCTGGGGATCGTCATCTGGGTCGCCAACTGGTTCGGGCGCCGCCTGACCATCCGTGCCGTCGGCGACGTCATGTTGAGTTTGCGTCAGGAGGCATTCAACGCCGCGGCCGCCCACGACATGTCCTTCTACGACGAGTTCTCATCCGGGCGAGTCGTCAGCCGGATTACCTCGGACAGTGAAGAATTCGCCCAGGTGGTCGTGCTGGTGACCGACCTCGCCAGCCAGACCGTCGAGGCCGGAATCCTCCTCGTGGTGTTGGCACTGGTTGAGCTTCGCCTCGTTCCCTGGCTGCTAGTGATGATGCCGTTGGTATTCCTGGTGGCGATCGGGTTCCGGCGCCTGGCCCGGGCGGTCACGCGCCGAGGCATGCGGGCGATGGCCAATGTCAACGCGTCCATCAAGGAAGCGATTACGGGGATCGCCGTCGCTAAGGGCTTCCGCCAGGAGCAGGCGATCTATTCAGAATTCGATGCGGTCAACCGGCAATCGTATCGGATCAATATCCGGCGGGGGTTTGTGCTTTCGATCGTCTTCCCCACACTGAACGCGCTCGGCGGTATTGGTACGGCCTTGCTGGTGTACGTCGGCGGACTGAATGTCGCCGCGGCGTTGATCACCTTCGGGGCCTGGTATCTGTTCATCAACAGCCTGGATCGATTCTGGTTCCCGATGCTCAATCTCTCGGCCTTCTGGAGCCAGGTCCAGTCCGGTCTCTCCGCTGCCGAGCGCGTGTTTGCTCTGATCGACGCCGAGTCGGCCGTCACCCAGCACGAAGAACGACCGGTTCCCGAACTCCGCGGCGAGATCACCTTTGATCACCTCGGTTTCCACTATCTGCCGAATGAACCCGTGTTGCGAGATTTCCACTTGCACATCACATCCGGCGAGAATCTGGCCCTGGTTGGCCACACCGGGGCAGGAAAATCCTCTATCGCCAAGCTCATCGCCCGCTTCTATGAGTTCCAGGACGGTTCCCTGCTGATCGACGGCATGGACATCCGGACCTTCGACCTGCGTCAATACCGGCGCCAATTGGGCATCGTCTCTCAAGCTCCGTTTCTATTCTCCGGCAGTGTGCTTGACAACATCCGCTATGCACGCCCAGGGGCGAGGCAGTCCGAGATCGAAGAGCTGGCCGCTAAGATCGGCGGGGGCGAGTGGGTCGACTCTCTTCCGGCCGGTTTGCAGACCGAGGTCGGCGAACGCGGCAGCCGGCTGTCGATGGGCCAGCGACAACTCGTCTCCCTACTGCGCGTCCTGGTGCAACAGCCGGCGATCTTCATCCTGGACGAGGCGACCGCCAATATCGACCCCTTCACCGAGTCACAGATCCAGGAGGCCGTCTCCCTCATCCTGGCCGAGACGACCTCGATCTTGATCGCCCACCGGCTATCAACCGTCAAAGCTGCCGATCGGATCATCGTCCTGCGCCAGGGACAGATCATTGAGGAAGGAGATCATCGCTCCCTCATGGTCAACGGCGGTTACTACGCCGAACTCTACAACACGTACTTCCGGCATCAATCCCTGCAGTACATCGAAGCCGCACGCCAGGCCGCCTTAGGTGACTGACCTCGGGCGAAGACGGTCCGGAAGGCCGGCTCCGGCGGGAGCCCTTGCGGGAATTCGTAAACATGAGGTCTGCAATGGACGCGATCGAGCTGATGAAGCAGGAGATCGGCTGGGCCCATGAGTTTCTGGACATGGTGACGGGGGACATCACACCCGAATAGCTCGGCTGGATCCCTCCGGGGATCGCCAACCCTGCCGGGGCGATTCTCGCCCACGCCGTGTGCGGAGAAGACAGCTTCATCGCGATCCTCAATGGGAGAGATGCGCTGTTGGAGGGGGCATGGGCCGGTAAGACAGGTGTGTCGGAGCCCAAGACGGGGTTGGACCATGAGTGGGGCTGCCGTGCCAGGCTTGACCTGTCGGCGTTCCTCAAATACACCCGGGCCGTGTATCGAACAGTCAGTGAACTAGTCGCCCGGGTTCGTTGGCTGACTTAGCCCGCAACGGGATCCCGACTTAGTCCGTCGCCTCGCTCGCGGCCCTGGCGAGGGGGCGTTGCCGCCTGGACCTCGATATGCTAGATTATGAACGCGGTCGCTCGCCTACGGGAGATTCGGACGAAGTATGCCCAATACACCCCGAATCACGATCGAAGACGGCCTGGTTCAGAGCTGGGCGTGTGCCATTTGTGGCGAGCCAAAGTTGCGAGTGGCTCACGTGGAGAAACTGCCGGACTACGTGTCTTGCGCCAACTGCGGCTCGGTCTTCGTCATGGAAGAAGGGGGGGAGCGGGTCATGTACGGGAAGATCCACCCGCAGTTCCCCGAGACCGCCGAGATGGCCTTGCGCCAATGGGCTTGGCCGGAAGTCATCCAGCAGAACGCCATGCTTGAAAGGTCCGCGCCAGCCTCCGAACCTGAGACCCCCGGTCAAGATATGTTTGAGCTGGAAGGCCTGCCCGAGCCGGCCCCACCAGCCATCAGTCATTCGGTGCCCGGGCCTGACCGGCAGGCGGTGGCCGCGTCAGATGACACAACCGAAGAGAAGCCCTCTAGACCCACTGACGGAGGCGCCCAGGAGCCCGCCGCTCGCTTCGCCGCCCTTCTGCGCTCTTATGAGGAAGCGCCCCCGCTCGAGGTCCCTGAAGAAGCGGCCCCCGCCGCTGCGACCGAGCTACGGCAGCCGGCTTGGCCGCCCCCGGTTGAGCAGGTCCACGTCCCTGAACCTGATCAACCCATGGTTGCTGACGCCAGTCCCGCCTTGGCAGAAGCTACCGAGACTCCTGTCCCGACAGGGCCGCCGAGACCGGGCGCTCCCGCCCCGGAGATACCGTCTCCGATATCAGCGAGCGGGTCCCAGATTGCGGCCGGAGTCGAACCCCCACCCGGAGTGCGGTACCAGGTCCAGATCAAGGATAGCCGTTTCAGGCTTCCCAAGAACACTTGCGCTCACTGCCTACGTATCCCCTCGGGTCGAAACCTGACCATCCTCGCCCCGGCACCGGCCGGTTCTCAGCGACGGGTCCTGCGCCTACCTGTCTCGCTCTGCTCGGTATGCTTCCAGCGCTCTATCGCCAGAAGCCCGGAAGAGTCCGGGGCAAAACTGCAGGCCCACCTCATCTCGGCCCTGGTCGCTCTTCTTCTGGTGATCTCAGCTTTGGGAGTCCGACTTGTAAACCTGCAGGAGGGCCCAGGGATCGGCGCGCTGGTGTTGCTGATCCTCGCCGTCGTCGGTTATGGGGCCCCGGCGTTCTTCCTGCTCGGCCGGAGTAGCCGCTTCCCGCCGCCAGCGGACGCCTTGTACGTCCGCTCCACGCTCATCCTCCGTCCTGTGGCCGAACCGGCCGGTTTGAGCTTCGAGTGGCGAAATCAGGGCTATGCCGATCTCTTTCACGAGGCCAACAACAAGGTCGTGACGGGTCCCGCGGTCCAGGTCGCCACTCCGACCGAATCTGGCGAGGCGCAACTCCCGCCGCCCGCTTAGGCCGTCGTCCGCACATTCCAAGACGAGATCGAATGCCGGGTGGCCTTGTCTCCGCCCGGTATGGATTCTCGGCAGGCGAGCGGCTCGCACAAGTGGTCGGGCGCGAAAGCGGCTGCCCCGGACCTTCGAGCGGCGCATTCGGCGAGTTCCCGCTGATTGAGTCTGTTATAATGACTTTTTGCTATTCCCTCGTCTCGACACGATATCTCCGCTAGGCCAAAGTCATGCCGCAAGACAAAATAGTCGTCGTCGGTGCACGCGAGCATAATCTGAAGAACCTCCATGTCGAAATCCCACGTGATCGCTTGGTGGTCATCTCGGGGATTTCCGGGTCGGGCAAGTCGTCGCTGGCCTTCGACACGATCTTCGCCGAAGGCCAACGGCGCTACGTTGAATCCTTGTCCGCCTATGCCCGGCAGTTCCTGGGCCAGCTCGACAAACCCGATGTCGACTACATCGACGGTCTTTCTCCGGCCGTGTCCATCGACCAAAAGGGTGTATCCCACAACCCGCGCTCGACCGTCGGAACGGTCACCGAGGCCTACGACTACCTGCGACTGCTGTTCGCTCGGGCCGGACAACCGCACTGTCCGATCTGCGGCCGAGAGGTTCGCCAGCAATCGGCCCAGGAGATCGTCGAGGCCGTCGAGTCTCTCCCGGCCGAGACGCGTATCATGATCCTGGCGCCGCTCATCCGGGGCCGAAAAGGCACCCACCAGGCCGTCATCGACGAGATCCGCCAATCGGGATTCGTCCGAGCCCGGGTAGATGGCGTGGTCCACTCAGTCGATGATGAGATATCCCTGGACCGCTACAAGAATCACTCGATCGAGGCCGTCGTCGATCGTCTCATCGTTCGACGGCTGACGGGCGAGGAGGCGGAGGCCTCGCGCTCCCGCCTGACCGACTCGGTTGAGACGGCGCTGCGCTGGGGCGAAGGCTCGCTGATCGTCGCCGATCTCTCGACTGAACCCCCCACCGACATCCCCTTCTCCGAGCGTCTCGCTTGCCCTGAACACGGGACGACCCTGTCCGAGATCGAACCGAGGACCTTCTCATTCAACACGCCCCATGGCGCCTGTCCGGAGTGCCAGGGGCTGGGGAGCAAGCTCGAGATCGACCCCGATCGTCTGATCCCGGACCGTTCGGTGTCTCTGGCTGAAGGGGCCGTGGTCGCCATGGAGTGGTCCCGCCAGGGACGGGATCGACCCGGATACTACTGGCAGATGGTCGAGGCAGTGGCCGAGCAATTCAAGATTGACCTGGATGCCCCGGTCGCCGAACTCCCCGAGCAGAAGCTACAGCTCATCCTCTACGGTACCGACGGCAAAGAAGTCTCCGTCCATTACCTCAGCCGTGAGGGTCGAAGGGCCACCTACAAGACGACCTTTGAAGGGATCATCGGGAACCTGGAAAGGCGTTACCAGGAGACGGAGTCCGAGTACATCCGGGGGAAGATCCAGGAATACATGTCGGAGCGACCGTGCCCGTCGTGCCACGGCAAACGCCTTCGGCCGGAGGCGATGGCGGTCACGGTCGGCGGCTCGAACATCGTCGAGGTGACCGGCTGGCCCGTAGCTCAGACACTGCTGTGGGTTGAAGGGCTGCAAGCGGACGACTCACCCCTGACTACCCGGGAGCGCAAGATCGCCGATCGGGTCCTAAAAGAGATTCGTTCGCGCCTCGACTTCCTGGTGGACGTCGGGTTGGATTACCTGACTCTCGATCGCACGGCCGCCACGCTCTCGGGCGGGGAGGCCCAGCGCATCCGGCTGGCGACACAGATCGGCTCGCGCCTGATGGGGGTCTTATATGTCCTGGATGAACCGTCCATCGGCCTCCACCCGCGCGACAACGCCCGCCTGATCCGCACCCTTGAGGGGCTGCGGGATCTGGGCAACACCGTCCTGGTGGTCGAGCATGACGAGGCCACACTGCGCGCCGCCGATTGGCTCATCGACCTCGGCCCCGGCGCCGGCGAGGCTGGCGGTTACATCGTAGCCGAGGGTCCGGTGGCCAAGGTAAGCCGCGATCTGAACTCAGTCACCGGCCGCTATCTTTCCGGCAAGCTGCGCATTGAGACTCCGAAGGAACGGCGCCAGGGCAACGGCCATTCGCTGACCGTTGTCGGCGCGCGTGAGAACAACCTGAAGAATATCAATGTCGACTTTCCGCTGGGCGCATTCGTGTGCATTACCGGTGTTTCCGGCTCGGGCAAGTCAACGTTGATGGTTGAAGTGCTCTACAAGGCTCTGGCGCGCACGCTTCAAGGTTCACGCCAGCAGGTGGGAGAGCACGACCGTCTCGAAGGCACGCAATTCGTAAGCAAGGTGATTAACATCGATCAGAGTCCGATCGGTCGGACCCCGCGGTCGAACCCGGGGACCTACACGGGCCTGTTCGACAACATCCGCTCCCTCTTCTCCGAGCTCCCTGAGTCGCGGGTACGCGGATACAAGCCGGGCCGGTTCTCGTTCAACGTGCGAGGCGGGCGGTGCGAGGCCTGTGAAGGACAAGGTCAGCTGAGGATCGAGATGCAGTTCCTCCCCGACGTCTACGTGCCGTGTGAGGTCTGTCACGGGGCACGCTTCAATCGGGAGACCCTTCAGGTCCGATTCAAGGGGAAGTCGATCGCGGACGTGCTCGATACGAGCATCGAAGAGGCTGTAGAGTTCTTCGGCGCGTTTCCCCCGATGATCCGCCGGCTTCAAACCCTGCAGGATGTCGGTTTGGGCTACCTCAAGATCGGCCAGCCGGCGCCGACTCTCTCGGGAGGCGAGGCCCAGCGCGTCAAGCTCTCGCGCGAACTCTCACGGCGCGGCAACGGGCATACACTCTACGTGCTCGACGAACCGTCTGTCGGCCTCCACGCTGCCGACGTGATCAAGTTGATCGGCGTCCTACAGCAGCTCGTCGATCAAGACAACACTGTCCTGATCATCGAACACCATCCCGACATCATTAAGGTCGCCGATTGGGTGATCGACCTCGGGCCGGAGGGAGGAGACGGGGGAGGGCTTGTCGTCGCCCAGGGAACCCCGGAGGAGATTTGTGGGGCAACGAACTCGTACACCGGACAGTATTTGAAAGGACATCTTTGTTAGCCTCCGTGAGTGTGGCCGGCAGCGCGCCAAACAGTGGAGGTAGTCGTAGAGAAAGTCCAGAAATCCGTTGCGGCGTGGCGAGAGCTGCTCATACCGCTCGAGTTCGATAACAAAGGCCGTTAGAGGCGCTAAAATGCCACGTCATCCGAGGATACCTTCGCGCGCCGTATTCATGGCGCGCTTGCGGCGCAATGTAGCGATCGCCGCCGGCATCGTGGTCTTCTCGCTTGCCATCGGGACGGCCGGCTATCATTTTCTTGAGGGGCTTTCCTGGATCGATGCCCTGCTGAATTCCTCGATGATCCTGACCGGGATGGGCCCCGTCAATGCCCTAACCACTGTGCAGGGTAAGCTTTTCGCCACAGCCTATGCCCTCTTCAGCGGCGTTGTCTTCCTCACTATGGTGGCGGTGCTCTTCGCACCGCTGCTGCATCGGTTCCTTCACCGATTTCACCTGGAGTTCGAAGGAGACGCCGACGCCCCCACTAAGAACTGAGCCACTCGCGCCGGGCCTTCCATTCCGAAAAAGTACCCCCTGAGGGACATGGAGGGGGAGTCTTCGCCCCCACCCCCTTTATCCCCCCCTCCGCCACGCAACTTTGGCCAGTGATCAAGCACCGCGGCGGAGAGGGGCCGTTCGTCCCGGATGTTCTTACCGGGAGGCAAGGGGGGTGAGGCATTATCGATCGAATCAAAATGGCCGCAGTATAGCGATTGCGCCCGTCAGCCTACAGACCTTTTCCTGTCCGGATGTCAGACGGCAACATCATGGGCAAGTCGGCGCTCGCCCGTTGTCGATCTACTCGTAGCGCAGGGCTTCGACCGGCTCCAGGTCTGCCGCGCGTTTTGCGGGGTACAGACCGAAGAATAGACCGACCGCGGCCGAGAACAGCGTCGCCAGAAGGACGGAGTCGAGCGTCACGCTAGGGGTAAGATCCGTATCCGAGGCGGCGGCGATCGCCCCAACGATCAACGACAGCCCCCAACCCAGCGCGATGCCGATCAACCCCCCGGCCAGGCTGAGCAGCGAGGATTCGGTCAGGAACTGAAAGAGGATATCGCGTTTGCGCGCTCCGACTGCTTTGCGCAGGCCGATTTCACGCGTGCGTTCAGTCACCGAGACGAGCATGATGTTCATGATCCCGATTCCGCCGACCAGCAACGAGATCCCGGCTATGCCACCCAGGAAGAGGGTCAAGACTCCCGTGATCGTACCGGCGGTCGTCAGGAAATCCTCCTGAGTGAACACCGTGAAATCGTCCGAGCCGATCGGAGTTCGATGGCGGGTACGCAGAATGCTAGCGATCTCCAGGTCGGCGCTGGGGACGGTCTCCGGAGAACTGGCCTTAACCATGATCATGTCGACGCGATCACGGCCGCGCGACATCAACCGCGTCTGGGCCGTCGACAGCGGAACCATCACCTGGTTATCCTGATTGCCGAAGCCACTTCCCCCGCGGGAGGTCATAAGCCCGATCACCCGGAACGGTTGACCTTCGATCCGGATTGTCTCGCCGACTACGCCTTCGCGACGGCCGAGGAGAGTCTCGGCCGTGTCCGGGCCGATAACGGCCACCGCCGCCCGGCCGAGGATGTGGGCCTCGCTGACGAATTCGCCCTCGGACAACGCCAGGTTGCTCACGCTGTTGTACGACGAGGTCACACCGAAACTTTGAGCGAAGGTGCTTTCTCCGGCATAGCTGAGCTCGAGGGTATCCTGAAGCACAGGCGCGACACCGACGACCGAAGGCGCGGCAAATGGATCGGCGATGGCCTCGGCATCCTGGATCGTCAGCGGCTTCGGGTTGCGGATGTCTTCGGTTCCCCCGCGCAGGACAAACAGCAAGTTGGTCCCGATGCTCGAGATCTGACCGGTGATCGTGTTCTGGGCTCCGGCACCGACGGCCATGATCCCGATCACCGCTCCCACGCCGATCACGATCCCCAGGACCGTCAGGGCCGAGCGGAGCTTATTGCTCGACAGGCTGTCCAGCGCCTCATAGAAATTGAGCAGCGAGAGCATCTCGGGTCGCCTCGGGGCTAATCCCCTGACGGGAGCTCTGGATGGATCAGAAGGATGTGCCTCATTTGTCCTCCACGATTTCTCCATCGAACAGGCGGACGATGCGCTTGGTGCGGGCGGCGATTTCCGGATCGTGCGTGACAAACACAAGCGTCGTGCCAAGGTCCTTGTTCAACCCTAGCAGGTAGCGCATGACCTCATCCCCCGATTTCGAGTCGAGGTTTCCGGTCGGCTCATCGGCCAGGACGATCGATGGGCTGTTGACCAGGGCCCGGGCGATGGCGACGCGCTGTTGCTGACCGCCGGAGAGTTCATTCGGACGGTGGCGCAGCCGATCACCCAGGCCAACCGCCTCTAGCGCCTCGGTCGCACGTTGCCGGCGCCCTCGGGCGACCCCGGCATACCGCATCGGCAGCTCTACATTGGCCAAGGCCGTCTGCCTCCCTAGCAGGTTGAAGCTCTGGAAGACAAAGCCGACTTTCCGGCTGCGTATCTCGGCCAACTCATCGTCCGACAGGTCGGAGACCTGCTCGCCATCCAGGCGATAGCTGCCGGTCGATGGTCGATCGAGGCAACCAATCAGATTCATTAACGTGCTCTTGCCCGAACCCGATGGGCCCATGATCGAAAGCACTTCTCCCGGACGGACCTTCAGCGAGACACCGCGCAGCGCGTGGACCTCGACCTCACCCATCTTATAGGTCTTGACCAGCGCCTCGGCATCGATGACCCACTCGCTCATCCTATTGCCTGAAGAAGGCCGGCGGGCCGTTCTGGTCGAACACCAGAGGCGGATTGAGGATGATTGGATCGCCTGCCTTCAGATCGCCGCTCAACACCTGGCTATCGAGATCGGACGACCCGCCCAGCTCAATCTCAACGGCCACCGGCTGTCCCTGGCGGAGGATGTAGACCACCCGCTGACCATTTACAACCCGGACCGCCCGGTTTGGAACGAGGAGGGCATCCTCGACCTTGTTGGCGACGATATTCACGGCGGCCGTCAAGCCTTGTTTGATCGACTCTTCTGCATCGCTCAATTCGACCGTCACCTTGAAGCTCACCACGCCTTGTTCCGACACCCCTACCAGATCGACCTCCGTGACCTGGCCGTGGTACTCCCGGCCGAGGATGGCGTCGAAGGACAGTGTCGCCTCCTGGCCGAGCCCGATCTGATCGATGTCGACCTCCGAGATCTGCACATCGACCAGCATCCGCGATAAGTCGGCCACGCCAATCGCCAGAGTCCCCAGGCTCACCCCGTCGCCCGGCTTGACCTGGACGGAAGTGATCGTCCCGCTGAACGGTGCCGAGATGCGGGGCAGCTCCAGGTTGGCTTGTGCCGCCAACACGCGGGCTTCTGCCGCAGCGATGTCGTTCGGATCCGGACCATCCTTGAGCCGCTCCCATTCCCGCTCGGCATCCTTGACGGCGGCCTCGGCCGAGGCCAGTTCAGCATCGAGGATCTGCTGGTCGATCGCCGTCGGCTGGCCGGTATACCAATTCAGACTGGCCTGCACGACGTCCCGCGCATGCCGGGCGTCATAGAGCGCCTTCTCTGCCGCCGTCCGGTCTGGATCGTCCTCGGCCCGATTGGAGACCCGGTTGGCGGCATCCTGAGCCGCGTCGACTTGAGACTCGGCGTACGCCAGATCGGCTTCTGTCGCGTTGATCGTCTCTTGGGTCCCCCGGTTTCCTTTCTGCTGGGTTACATACCTGCGCTGAGCCTTATCATAGGCCTGCCTGGCCTGGGCAAGCGCCAGTTGTGAGGCGGCCCGGGCGGCATCGGAGGTTCTCAGATCCTCGAGGGCCCGCTGCGCTTCTACCAGGTCCGCTTGGGCCAGGATCACTTGAGCCGAGAGCGACGATGGGCTGAGCTCAGCCAAGACCTCTCCCGCCGAGACCTGGTCGCCGACCTGGACGTTGACCCATCCGACGTTCCCCCCCGTCTTGAATGCTAGCAGGCTGTACTGATTAGCTCGAACCGTCCCGGTGGCACCGACGGTCGAGACGAGTTCCCCCGTCGCTGCGGGGACGGTCTGCCATGCCGTGCTCTCGGCCGCGCGACGGGCCGACTGAAACGCCCGGAAGCCGAAGAAACCTGCGACAACGATGACGGCTGCCACGCCGACGTAGATCCATCGCTTCATTTCGCGAATTCCTCCGCTATTCACCCTGCTCTTCAAGTTCCTGGCTTAAGCCAGCCATTGTACCAAACCTCGCGACTGTCCCTCTTGCCCCGGGTCATGGCTGATCCGCGTGCGTCTGAGAAATGGCATGGCGCGCGCCTCTGGGTGCCGCAAGCCCGGACATGAAGAAACCTACCAGGAGGGGGTGAGCCGATTTTGAGCCGGTCATGTAGACACTGTGTAGCCCGGTGGGCCCTGGCGATGAGACTGGCCGGGCTGGTCCCCGATCTCGAGTGAGTCCGGCTTCTACAAGTGGCGTATTCCAAGTGCCCCTGGTCTCCGGTTCATCAGGATCCCGACGAATGTGGGTCCCGCGGCCCCCCGCCAGCCGCCTCGCCGGGCGCGGAACGGTCGGTTGATCTCCCCTGGCGGGCTGGCGCTGAACGCCCGGGCTCCCTCTCACAACCCCCGGCCAGGTGCCCTCGGGGGCCGACGTTCCCCAGGAACCAGGCCGGGAGAGTCTCGCTGGCATAGTCGTAGGGCGTCCTTCGGGCAAGGGTTGAATCGTGACAAGCGTCACACATGAAGATGACATCTGCGACTGAACTCACCCTTCTCCGGTCTGTAACATCAGGTCAGCCTACCAGGAGGACCGACCATGCCTGAGGTCAACGGCGCGGAACTTGCGATCGACCGCAAGGGCCGCATGCGCATTGCGTTCACAGACATCGTCGCCCGGCCTGTCGAGGAACGCCTGGGCGATTTCGAGGAGACCTTCCTCCCGTTGACACCGGAAGAGGCGCGCCTGGCAGCCGAACGGTGCATTCACTGCCCCGATCCTGCCCCCTGCTATGAAGCGTGTCCGGCACACAATGACATCCCGTCTGCCATGTGGCTTATCGAGAAGGGGGACTTTGTGGGTGCGGCCGAGATCTACCGGCGGACCAGTTCGATGCCGGAGATCTGTGGCCGGGTCTGCCCGCATGAGGCGATGTGCCAGGGTGCATGTGTCCGCAACAAGCGCGGGGAACCCGTGTTGACAGGCGCGCTCGAGGCCTTTGTCACCGGTTATCAGCGGCAAAACGAGAAGGTCGAGATCCCTCTCGGACCCCGAAGCGGGAAGAGGGTTGCGGTCGTCGGCTCGGGCCCATCGGGCCTGGGCGTCGCCGAACAGCTTGTCCAGGATGGCCACGAGGTTACAGTCTTCGAGGCCTTGCCGGCCCCCGGCGGATTGCTCGTCTATGGGATACCGAACTTCAAGCTGTCGAAGAAAGTCGTCTTTGACCGGATCGATGACTTGCGTCGTGCCGGTGTGACCTTCGTCAATAACACTCGCATCGGCAAGGACAGGATGATCGACGATCTGCTCCAGGATGGCTTCGATGCCGTCTTTGTCGGCGTCGGTTCAGGTATCGATGCTGCAATGGATGTCCCCGGCGCGGATTTGCCGGGCGTACACAAAGCGACCGAGTTTCTTATCCGGACCAACGTCGACCTCGACTTGTTGCCCGAGGATCAGCGCCGCCGCCCCATCATGGGCAAGAGGGTGGCGGTCATCGGCGGCGGGGACACGGCATCGGATTGCCTCCGCACCGCACTGCGGATGGGTGCGGAAGAAGTCACATGCCTCTATCGGCGGACCGAGGCCGAGATGCCTGGGGGAAAGAAGGATCGCGAGCTGGCTAGGCAGGAAGGCGCCAAATACCGCTTCCTGACCCAGCCGGTCCGCTACATCGCCGGGCCCGACGGCAATGTCTCTGCTGTGGAGTGCCTCCAATGCGAACTCGGCGAGCCGGATGACAGTGGTCGACGACGGCCGGTCCCGATCGAGGGCTCCAACTTCACCGTCCTGGCGGACACGGTGATCCTGGCGCTGGGCTACTGGCCGGATCCGCTGATCGGCGAGACCACCCCCGCTCTGGAGACACGCAAGTACGGCTTGATCGTAGCTGATCCCGAGACCGGAGCGACAACGCGCCCTGGAGTATATGCCGGAGGCGACGCCGTAACCGGCCCGGATCTGGTCGTAACCGCGATGCGTGCCGGCCGGCGCGCCGCCGCCTCCATTCACGAGTACCTTTCGGCAGGATGAGGTTCTTCATCTCCTCGAGCCCCGACCCTGGGGCCGGACCGAGATCCTGTCCACTTCGTAACCAATCCAACAAACGCGGGGCGCCCAGTCCAGAGACACGGCGCCCCGCTCCCGTATTGCGATCCCGCGGTCCCTCAACGGGTTCCCCGATGGATTGAGCATTTATGTCTGCGCTTCAGTCAACCATCCGCCGAGCCTCCAGAAAGCTCCAGCCTGGGTTTGCTTGAGTCCTGGAACTCGCTCGCGCCGGCGATCATGTCCCACGGCGGACAGATTCGGTCGTCCCGAAGCCGGTCAGCAAGGCGTGACAATCGCCCTGCAGCTATAATCGAAGCCTGCCGAGGTGGAGCGGCTTGCCCATTGTCAGTTAGTGTGGACCCGGTTGAGCTTACCGACAGGGTCAAGCGCGAGGCTCGACGTCTGGGTTTCGATCTCGTCGGTGTGACAGACCCTGAGCCTCCGCCGCATCTCGATGTCTTCGAGCGATGGCTGGAAGCCGGTCGACACGGCGAGATGGATTACTTGTCCACCGAGCGCTCGCTCAGGCGGCGGGCCGATCCCCGGCGCATTCTCCCGGAATGCGAGAGCATCCTTGTCGTCGGAGCCAACTGCCTCCCCGGCCCAGCTCAGAACCGGGACGACTCGGCCCGCATCGCGGCATACGCCAGGGGAGAGGACTACCATGCGGTCCTTGTCGAACGCTTGCGCCGGCTAGTGGCCTTCACTCAGGAACAGACAGGTCTGAAAGATCTCCCGCATCGCATCTATACCGACACAGGGCCACTTCTCGAGCGCGAGTTGGCCCAGCGGGCGGGATTGGGGTGGATCGGGAAGAACACGTGCTTGATCAACCCCACGCGCGGCTCTCATTTTCTCCTGGCCGAAGTCATGTTAGCCATCCGACTCGTGCCGGACAGCCCTTACCCGGCAGATCGTTGCGGATCGTGCACGCGGTGCATTGCGGCTTGCCCGACGGAGTGCATCCTACCCAACCGCACGTTGGACGCCACCCGGTGCATTTCCTACCTGACAATCGAACTCAAAGGGGCAATCCCCGCCGAGCTTCGCAGTTCCATGGGGGACTGGGTTTTCGGGTGTGACGTCTGCCAGGAGGTTTGTCCCTGGACCGTCCGCTTTTCC